>RCNG010000278.1_pt1 | contig 22326 bp, 18 predicted proteins | sample 2041371 | NCBI WGS metagenome assembly RCNG01 (sample SAMN09708227, study PRJNA481090) | Marine sediment metagenome, whole genome shotgun sequencing project. | biome: marine sediment; feature: ocean; material: sediment; isolation source: Sewage treatment plant 1 marine sediment (STP1) ... | reverse complement strand
GCAACCGCGCAGGGACCGGGTGGCGGACGAGGCGGCCAGGGCCACCAACCCCCGACTCCGGCCGTCGACAGCGCGCTCGACGCCGACGGTAACGGGGTCATCAGCGCCGACGAGATCGCCAACGCGGCCTCGGCCCTCATTGGACTTGACGCGGACAACGACGGCGCACTCTCCTTCTCCGAATGCATGGGCTTCCAGCCCAGAGGAAACTCGCAGCAGGCTCCGCCATCCGGGCGTGGTGATTCAGGCGGACAGCCGCCCGCGCCGCCGATCTTCTCCGCCCTTGACACGAGCAGCGATCAGGTCATCGACGAGTACGAAATCTCCGATGCCCCGGGGTCTTTGCTCGGGCTCGACGAGAACGGCGACGGTGACCTCCAGCCCGACGAGTACCGGCCCGCGCACGAGAGTGGCCGAGCAGGAGGTCCCCCGCGCGATCGGTAGAGCCTTGGAGGGCTCCATTGCCGTCCGGCCTCGACCGTCATTGACACCTCGATGGTGGAGATCAGCCAGGCATCGATCAGCCGCCCTTCGGGGCGGCTTCTTTTTGATTTGTAGATGCGGGCAGGATTCGTCTTGCCTGGGGCAACTTCATACCCTGCCCTCTGAAATCTCCAGGACCACCGCACCGGCGGCCTATTTGTTATTGAGCGACGCCATGTCGATGGAGAAGCGATACTTCACATCCGATTTGAGCATGCGCTCGTAGGCTTCGTTGATCTTCTGGATCGGGATGACCTCGACGTCGGCAGTGATGTCGTGCTCACCGCAGAAGTCAAGCATCTCCTGGGTCTCGGCGATGCCGCCGATGAGGGAGCCGGAGACGCTTTTGCGACCGAAGAGCAGGGCAAATGCAGAGACGGGAAGCGGTTTTTCGGGCGCACCAACCAGGGTGATGTTGGCATCGAGTCCGAGCATGTTGATGTAGGCGTTGATGTCGTGATCGGCCGAGACGGTGTCGAGAATGAAGTCAAAGGTGCCGGCGTGCTCCTGCATCTGCTCGGCGTCGGTGGAGACGATGACCTCGTGGGCGCCGACCCGCAACGCGTCCTCCTCCTTGCCCGGCGAGGTCGTGAAGACGACCACGTGGGCACCAAAGGCGCGGGCGAACTTCACACCCATGTGCCCCAGGCCGCCGAGGCCGACCACGCCGACCTTCTTGCCCTTGATGTTTCCCCATCGCCGGATCGGTGAGTAAGTCGTGATCCCGGCGCAGAGCAACGGTGCAGCCCCGGCGAGATCGAGGTTTTCAGGAACGCGCAGCACAAAGCTCTCATCGACCACGATGCTCTCGGAGTAGCCGCCGTAGGTGACGCCGCCCAGGTGCTCATCCGGCGCGTTGTAGGTAAAGGTCGCGTTAGGACAAAATTGCTCGACGTCGTTCGCGCAGTTGCTGCAGCTATGGTCCGAATCGACCAGGCAGCCGACTCCCACGACGTCTCCAACTTTGTACCCGGTGACGGCGGAACCGACCCCGGTGACCTTGCCGACGATCTCGTGCCCCGGCACGCACGGGTAGGTGGTGGGCATGAAACTGCTCCACTCGTCCCGCACCGTGTGCAGATCGGAGTGGCAGACGCCGCAGTAGAGAATTTCGATCTGAACATCGCTCTTGGTGGTTTCTCGGCGCCGGATCGTGTCAAGCTCCAACGGTGTGGTTGCGCTGGCTGCGGAGTAGGCTTTGGCGTCGTGCATGTGGTGGCTCCTTGTCGATAAGTGCGTCTTCCGGTGATTCGCGGTCCGGCCGGAGCCGAAAGCGGGACGCTATCGACAATAACCACGATCCCCGCGTGGTTCTTCCATCGCTGACTGCGCTGAATCCCCTGGAGCACCAGAGGCAAGCCGAGGTATCAGGCCAGGTGATCCGACGGGTGACAGCGACCTAATCCAGTTTGGTCATCTCGTTCAGGGTGAATTCCTCGACGGCGCCTTCCGTGGCGGCCAGGTAGTCCTTCAGGTGCTGAGCATTCATATGGGTCTGCCACAGCTCACGGGATTCCCAGTTCTCGTAGAACAGGAAGTGAGCAGGGTCTTCATTGTCCTGGTGCAGGTCGTAGTCGATGCAGCCCTCTTCGGCTCGGGTAATGGGGATCAGCTTCTCGAGCTCGGTCTTCACCAGATCGATCTTGTCGGCTTTGGCTGTGATATTCGCGACGATGGTCAGTTTGGCCATCTGTTTCCTCCGCATCGGACTATTTTCGTGGTTGGTCGAAATCGGATGGCCTAGAACCCTTCGAGGACGATCTTTCCGAAGGGCGCCAGCAGTTCCGTGTAGGTGTCGAAGTACGACCTGGTGTCGCACAACGGGCTCTTTTATCAGCTCTACGACATCATCCACGATGTCTGGACGTTCACGCACAATGAAGCGGAGTTCAAGATCAAGATGAGCGGCAATCGCGCCTCCAATGATGGGGATCTTGTCAGACGCTGGTGTGTCGCCGGAAAAGGCCTGGCGGTGAAATCCTGTTTCGATATGTCGTCCGCCGATCTGCTCTCGGGAAGGGTCGTCAGCGTGATGCCCGGGTTCAAACCCAGATCGACCGAACTCTGGCTGATCTGTCCGAGCAGACAGTCGATCACACCCGCCGTCCGCCTGTTGAGAGACATGTTCAGAGAGAAGAGCAAAGGAATCCTGAGTCAACTAGACGAAGAGGGGATTCTGGACGACAGCGCTCTGACCTGACGGGGATTCCTGCCTACGCGACCGCAACCTCATCGATGGCCGGGAACACATCCTCGTTGGCCACTCCCCAGGCCGCCATGGCATCCAAGATCGGCAACACGCTCTGGCCCAGATCGGTGAGCATGTAGTCCACGCGCGGCGGCACCACCGGAAAGATCTCCCGCTCGACGAGTCCATCGTCCTCGAGCTCGCGTAGCTGCTGGGTGAGCATCTTTGGGGTGATCTCCGGAATGGCTCGCCGAAGTTGACCGTTGCGCCGAACACCAACCGACAACGGCGACATGGGTGTGGCGCTGTGATCACGGATCAACAACCAAGGCGATCTCCATCGCGTTCCGCTTGGCTGGTAACCGCCGGCGCCATGGAACCGTCGTCATCCTCGGGGTCCAGGCGAGGGAGTGCGACCAGAAAGGCGACGAGGGCGGCCGCGCCGAAAACCAGCCCCAAGCCGGTTCCGAGAGAATATGGAAGGCCGAACCCATTTTCCTCCACCATGATGTAGGTGGTCGTCACCACCGTCATGAATACCGCCGGCGGCACGGCAAGCCACCACCTATTTCCCCTCTTGGCGAGAAAAACGGCGCCCGCCCACAGGGTGACCGCGGCAAGAGTCTGGTTGGCCCACCCGAAATAGCGCCACACCAGATCGAAATCCACGAAATTGAGGATGATGGAGATGGCAAACATCGGGATGGCGATGAGATAGCGATTGCGAACCTTGCGCTGAGACAATCCGAAGTAGTCAGCTGCGATCAGACGGCCGACGCGGAATGCCGTGTCTCCGGAGCTGATGGGGAGAACAACGACTCCGAGCAGCGCCAGAAGGCCTCCGAAGCTGCCCATGGTGAAGACGCAGATCTGGTGGACCACCTGCCCCGGACCCCCCGTGCCGAGAGCAGCCGCGAGCGCCTGCGGTCCGTCATAGTAACCCTGGGCCGCGGCAGCCCAGATCAGGGCTATGAAACCCTCTGCGATCATGGCGCCGTAAAACACGGGGCGCATGGAACGCTCATTCTTGAGACACCGGGCCATGAGGGGGCTCTGAGTGGCGTGAAAACCACTGACGGCCCCGCAGCTCACGGTGATGAAGATGATCGGCCAGGTAGCAAGGCCCGTGGGATGGAGATTCCGCAACGTGAACTCCGGCAAGGGGAGCTGGCCACGCAGGATCGCGATGGTCAATCCGGCCACCATCACCAGCAGTGCTACGGCCAGAAAGGGATACAGCCGGCCGATGATGGTGTCGATCGGCAGTAGTGTCGCCACCACGTAATAGGCGAAGATCGCCCCCATCACAACCCACAGCCAGGTGGGCTGCCCCGCAAAGTCCGAGACGAGCCACCGGGTCGCTGCAGGCCCGAACCACGCGCCCACCGTCTCCGCCGGCAGGAGCTGTACGATGAGCATGGCGGGGCCTTTCACGAAGACTGTACCCACCAACACCATGAGACCCATGATGAATGCGGTTGCGAAGTGCCGGGCTGGGCCTCCGAGATAGTGCCCGATGAGATTCGGCAGACCGGCGCCGTTGTTTCGCATCGACATCACACCGGAAAGAAAGTCGTGAATCGCACCACCGAGAATGGCCCCGAAAACCACCCAGAGAAAGACCTGTGGCCCCCAGAGCGCACCCATGACCGGACCGAAGACGGGCCCCAGCCCGGCGATGTTCAGGAGCTGAATGAGGTAGACACGCCATGTGGGCATGACCACAAAATCCAATCCGTCGGCGTTGGCCACTGCCGGAGTCACACGCTCCGGATCCGGCCGCACCGCATTCTCTGCGAGACGCCCATAGACCGTATAGCCCACGAACAACAGCACGCATCCAACGAGAAATACACCCATGAGCCTTCCTTGCCGGTGGGAGTCTATGGGCCACTTCTTCTCGGGTCAACGCACCGTTGAAACTCAGGGGTGCCATGGAAGCCATGTACGCATTCTGATTGGCCGGCTCCGGCGTGCGGCGGCCATCTACCTGAGCCCCGACCACGGTCACCGAGAATCTCGAATCTCTCCAACGACAGCGTTTCCGTTGCCGTTGAGCAGTCGGGTACCCTCTGACCAGGCGATCCTCAGGTCACATAGTCTTGGGCTTGATAGAGGAGTCCGCTGCCCTTTTCCTTCTCGAGCGGTACCGGAACAAGGGCGCCCGAAATCACCGAATCCGGGTGATTGGGTGCTTTCGGACCACCGAGGTCTGTTCTCAGCCAGCCTGGATCCAGGAGATTCATCAAAACGTTGGTTCCCTGCAGAGTCGGGATCATATCCCGCACATATCGATCCAGCGCCGCCTTGGAACAAGAGTAGGCCATGAGCTGTGGCTCATCGGCTACCCCAGAAGTGACGTTGACGATACGTCCCCAATCACGCTCGATCATTGCCGGGAGAAATGCATCACAGAGTTTTGCCGGAACAATGGAGTTGACCATGAAACTCGTCCGGTATTCCTCGACGGTCGGTTCAAACACCGGCTGATACGTGGTCATGATGGCGGCGTTGTTATAGAGATTATCGAGGTGGTGAATCGCCGCTTTGCTGCTTCAACAGGCTCGACTGGTCGATGCTCGTATCACGATCTCCGCGGAGATACGATGATCTGAAACGTCGTCGGCGCGTCCCTGTAGCTGTGCAAGAAGGACCTCGGTCGCGAGTTCTGCAATCTGAGCAGCCGGCTGGCATACCGTCGTGAGCGGAGGCCAGGCAAACTTCGCAAACGAGGTGTCGTCGAATCCGGCAACGGAGAGCTCTCGAGGGACCTCCAGACTCATTTCGTGGGCCACCGCCAGGACTCCCATCGCCATGTGGTCGTCGCTGGCGAATATCGCCGTCGGCCGGGGCCTCAGACTCAGCAGTTTCTTGGCGCAGGAGTAGCCGGATTCGTGGTCGAAGAGGCCCTGTTCCACCAACTCATCATCATAGGCGACGTGATGTCTCTTCAGTGCGTCGCGGTAGCCGGCAAGGCGATCGTGGCTCGACCCATGATCGGGATGACCCATGATGAAGCCGATGCGTTGGTGTCCCAAACCCAGAAGGTACTCGGTCACTTCAGCTGCAGACTCTTGGTCGCTCACCGAGACCCACGACAGCCCTTCGAAAGGCCGTTGTGAGATGCGAATGGCGGGGATGTCGTTCTCGATGAACGCGCGATTGAGGTCGTGAAGATCGGAAACCGGTTGCAAGACCACGAATCCATCAACCGTGGCCTGACGCTGCATCCCGACAACCTCCTCGACCAATCCCGGAGACTTTGCGAGCAACGGGTGGATCAGGAGGTTGTAGCCGTGTGCGCGACAGGCACGCAGAGCACCGGTCTGGATCTGGATGACGTAGTCCGAATCCGGGTTGTCGTAGAGCATACCGATTACGAACGCCCGATTGGCTGCGAGCCTTCGCGCCGACTGATTGGGTTGGTACTCGAGTTGCTTGGCAGCGGTGAAGACGCGTTCACGAGTGGTCGGCCTCACGTTCGGGCCGTTGTTGAAGACCCTCGACACGGTTTTGATCGAAACGTCGGCAAGGCGGGCCACATCGTCGATTGTCGGTCGTTTCCTACCCACTGACTCTCCCCCTACCAAATTTGTCGAGACCCCGAGGAGTGTAACGGAGCAGCCGACTCTTCAATAGTGCGATGCGCTCGAACCACGCGTGGCGTGGATGCGTCTATTCATAACTGCGGCATGCGACGAAGCGCGGTGTGAGCGCCTCCGGTCATTGCGAGCCTCGAACTCGTGCCGCCGATATCCCCGGCGACCACTGTCATGCCGCACCGCTCGGGTGAATGGTCGTGAGAGTTTGCCACGCTTCTCCCCTGTTCGGTGTCTCAGCCGACCGATCTCGGCCACTCGGTCCGTTCCGACTCCACAGGCGTCAGCTCGACCACTCGGCGGGCTCGTCTCTGGTGACACAGGTTTCGCGCATTCAACGCCACGAAGGGATCTTCTCAGAGATCTGACAGCGCTGTCAACCGTGAACCGCGCATGGGAAGCAGCCACCCTTCCCCCTATCGGTTTCGGCTTGGCATGGATTCCCGTCACGAAGGTCAGCCACGGCCTGGAGTGTTGGGGGATTTTCTTGACAAACCGACTCCAGAGTTATACGTTATTTATGCCTGACATTTGGGCAACCCGTCCACGCCCTAGCTCATGACACCGCCGGCGGAATCAATCGGCGGCCGAAGAGAGAAGGAGCGTGACATGGAACTCAACGAATCCAGAAGCATCGTCCAGACCCTCGCACAGGGAGTCAACCCCACCACGGGAGAGGTCTTTCCCCCGGAAAGCCCCTACAACGATCCGGTGGTCATCAGGGCCCTGTTCTCGATCCTCGATTCGGTCAAACAGGCCAAAATGCCCAGGAAGAGCCTCGAGGAGAGGCGTCAGGACAACCTCGAGATCGGTAGACCGATGAACTCCGGCCTGCCCTGGACCGAGGAGGACCGAGCGATCGTGAGGTCCGGATTCGGAGAAGGCACGACCATCGAGAGCCTGGCCGCAACCCTCGCTCGAAGCACGGGATCGATCGTCGCGGAAGTGATCAGACAGGACCTGCTGCCGCCGAACCTCAGGTAGACGCCCACCGGTCGCCTCCTCCATTAGGAGCATCGTCAACTTGATATAGACCGAGCGAAACGCATGTGGTCTCCGAAAACTCGTGCCGGTAGGCCGGCTTTTCCGGCCCGACGAGAATTGGTCAGCACCACCGTGGCACGGAAGGAATTGACGTATACGTCTGAATTGGAATATTTTGTCACCCATGAAGAACGGAGTGACCGCCCTCGATCGTTTCAGCCCCATCGCTGCATCCATCGCGAAGCTGCTGCATCCCCATGCCGAGGTCGTGGTGCACGATCTTCGATGCAACAGGATTCACTTTTCGACGACGACTGGCAATCGAAGATCAACACCTTCGTCCGGGAGTATCTACTCGAAAACGACCGGTCGCTGAACCGGCTTTCTCGCGTTGAACGCGGGAAACTCGTCCAGGCCCTTCAATCGGCGGGCGGCTTTCGCGCCAGGGGAGCGGCGGGATACATCGCACTCGTGCTCGGCGTCTCCAGGGCGACGATTTACAACAACCTCGGTGAACAACAGCCAGCGACCGATGAAGCGGTGTCCGGCGACCACGACAGGAGGCAAGGATGAAGTTCCCGATTTTCGAGCTCGAAAGGGTGCAGTCCCTCTACGAAAACACCGTCGACATCAACCTGACCGAAAGCGGTTTCCACCCGTTCACGCTGCGCGAGCTGCTGACGGCCGAACAACTGAAGATGATCGAGGAGACCGTGCTCGGTTACGGACAGACCAACGGTTCGATCGCCGTAAGAGAACGCATCGCCGCGCTCTACCCCGGCCTCACGACCGACAACATCCTGGTCACCAACGGCTCGTCCGAAGCCAACTTCGTGGCCTGTCACACCCTGCTCGAGCCCGGCGACGAGATTGTCATGATGGTGCCCAACTACATGCAGATTTGGGGCATCGCCGAGGAGCTCGGCGCCACACCCATCGCCTTCCACCTGCGCGAGGCCCGGGGCTGGGCTCCGGATCTCGAAGAGCTGAGAAATTCGGTCTCGAGCCGCACCAAGATGATCACCGTGTGCAATCCGTCGAACCCGACCGGCAACACCCTCACCGAGGCCGAGATGCACGAGATCGTCGACATCGCCGAATCGGTCGGCGCCTGGGTTCACGCCGACGAGGTCTACCGCGGCGCCGAACTCGACGGCGAGGAGATCCCCAGCTTCATCGGTTTGTCGGATCGAGTCATGGTCAGCGGCGGACTCTCCAAGGCCTACGCCCTTCCCGGGCTCAGAATGGGCTGGTTGGCGGGACCGGCCGAGACCATCGCAACATCCTGGGCCTATCACGACTACACCTCGATCACGGCGGGAATCCTCAGCCACACCATCGCCGAGATCGCCCTCGCGCCGGAAAACCGAGGACGGATTCTCAGCCGCAGCCGGTCCATGCTGCGGGAGAACCTCAAGACGACCATCGGCTGGGTCGAGTCCTACGGTGATCTGCTGCGCTTCGTGCCGCCAAAAGCCGGCGGCATGGCGTTCATGCACTACGACCTCGAGATCAACTCGACGGAGCTCGCCCAATGGCTGCGCAAAGAGCACAGCGTCTTCATCCTCGCCGGGGATTGCTACGGAATGGACCACTACTTCCGCATTGGAATCGGCGCCGAAAAACACATGCTCATCGCCGGCCTCGAACGGGTCCGAAGCGCTCTCAGAACCCGTTTCAGAGTTTGAGTCGTTCACGAATTCATTGAGGAGGATCTTGCCGCCGGCAGGGTCACCCTCGCGTTCCGCGAGTCGCACCTGGAGATCTGCCGCCGATGGTCCTGAAAGATCCCCCTCAGTCGAGATATCCGAGGGCGATCAGCTCTTCGATGGTGGATTCCGGCAGTTCCGCCTGTTCTGCTTCCAGATTGACGGGCACCGGAAGCGCGCGTTTCCAGGCCTCGAGTTCGGCGAGCAGCTCCGCAGCGAGTTCCCCGTGCTTCCGTCGGAGGTTTCGGCTCTCACTCGGATCCCGGCGCAGATCATAGAGCTGAAGACGATCGGTCTTCGGGTACTGAATGAGCTTGAACCGCGGCGTCCTGATGGCATACCGAAGCGATGTGTACTGCGCGAAGACGCGCTGTTCAACCCACTTGGGTTCGGAGAGATCGCCACGGAGATCGCGCCCCTCCATGACAGCGGTGATCGGGAGGCCGGCGGCGACGAGGATTGTCGGCGCAATGTCGATCAGGCTGATCAGAACCGGGTCGACGACACCCTCATCCACACCGGCGCCGTAGAGAATGACCGGAATGTGAAGGAGCTCTTCGAATAGGGAGACCCTGTGGAGGAGGCCGCCATGGTCGCCGAACTCTTCGCCGTGATCGCTGGTGATGATGACCAGGGCATTGTCCAGGAAGCCGATTCGTTCGAGTTCCGAGAAAAACGACCGCAGGGTCGTATCCGTGAACGCGATCTCGCCGTCATACAGGGCTGCAAGGTGCTCGAAATCCTCGGGTTCGAGGATCTTCCCGGCGTCGTTCTGAATCGGGGCGAGGTTTTCGTTGCTGCCCTCGAAATCACTTTTTCCGGTGTCCCACAGCGCGCGATAGGGATCCGGAGGATCGTACGGCGAGTGGACCTGGTAGGTGTGAAGGAACGCAAACACCGGCCGGTCCTGTTGTTGCTCGAGCTCGGCGAGCAAGAGCCCTGTCCCCTGTTCGATCGATCTCGCCTTGTCGGTGAATGACTCGAATCCACGGCCGAAACCGAAGACCGACGACATGTAGCCGCCCCCGGTCACGCCAACGGTCCGCCATCCGTTGCGCTGCAGAATCTCCTGAACCAGCTCGATCTGATCGGGAATTGTGTCGTTTCGACCACCGGGGGTGCCGGCGCCGTAGCCCACCCGATGCGTCTCCTGATAGAGGGATGAAAGCATGGTCGTGTGGGAGGGTGGCGTGCCATGAGTATTGACGAAGGCGTGAGAAAACCGTGTACCGCGGGCGGCGATTTCATCGAGAAACGGCGATGTCTTCCGGTTGTATCCGTAGCAACTGAGGTGGTCCGCGCGCAACGCGTCGAGTGAAATCAACAGGACATTCGGTTGCGTGGATCGCGACGGCGGCTTGCTGCAACCGGCCGAGAAGACCAGCAAAGTCGCGATGCCAAACGCAATCAACCAAGAACGCACTCGAACCTCCAGACGATCACTGACACAACCGGAGTTCAGGATAGCCGATCTCCATGGCGTGGCCGGCGCCCCGGCCGCGGCGGCGCGCTTTCCCTACAAATAGTGAGCTGGCTCAACGTTGAGTCTGTCTCTCGCTGATACGATCGATGGGTCGGTCTTCAGACCGAAGGAGAAGCGAAATGCTCAACAGAATCAATTGGTGCGGGACACAACCACTCATGGCGCTTGTGGTCGCTCTTGTCTCGAGTGGAATGGCCGGTGTAGCACACGGCGGCGAAATCATCCTCGTGCCAAAAGATGTCACCAACCTGCAGACGGCCATCTACCAGATCGGCGATGGTGGAACGATCATCGTCACCGCCGACACCGTACTGACGGCGCCGACCGGAGGGTTCGAGATCAAGAACCTTCACAAGAGTTTCGCCATCAAGGCCGAAACCCCCGGCACGGTTACCATCGACGGTTCAGGCCAGACGAATCTTGTCAGCCACATCAACGTGATCAACACTCCCGGAGAATCTGTGACCTATGAAGGTCTGGTCTTCTCCAACGGAAGAGCGTCAGCCATCGACACCGGTGCGATCACGGTGATTCGAGCGGAAGCGACCTTCGTGAACTGCCGTTTCTCAGGCAACATCGACACCGGAATCAACTCCAACACGGGGGCGGTCCATGTGTCGCTCGGCAAAGCGTTCTTTGTCGACTGCGTTTGGACCGACAACGTGGCGACGACGGCGGGTGGAGGTCTCGCGGTTCAGTCGTCCGAGGCCTGGGTTATGCGTGGTCTGTTTGAAGGCAACCGCACGAATCCGCCAAACCACACGTGGAGTTCTCGCGGGGGCGGGATCTGGGTCGGCAACGGCAGCCTGAAGGTTGCGAACAGCCGTTTCGAGAACAACCGGGCCGGCTATGTCGGCGGCGGTCTCTACGCGATCGGCACCTTCCAGGACCCGGTCGCCATTCCTCAATCCGACGTCATCGTGACCAACAGCACATTTGTCGGCAACGGCTGCGATCCCGATCCAACCGTGGTACTCCCGGTGCCCAGCGAAGGCGGGGCTCTCCACTCGGAGAACCACACCACGACACGGATCTTCAGCTCCCGGTTCCTCGGAAACTCGTCGGAAAACGGTGGGGGAGTCAATCTCTATCGAGCGATCGTGGAGGTCGACAACAGCGTGTTCATCGGCAATCAGGCGATTCACAATGGCAACGAGGTCGGGGTCGGCGGCGCGATGTCGGCCATCTCGAACGACACGGACAACGCGGCGACCGGAGGGGGGACGATCAATAGGCGCACCGCATCCCTGACGGTTCGCGATACCTATGTTGCCGGCATCCCGGGTGCCACCGTCGCCCAAAGCGCGGGGGGAATCCGGGTCAAAGGAGACAACAATCGAGTCTATGGCGGGGGAGGGGTTGATCCCATGGGAACCGTCGCCGAAAACCGGGCTCAACTCTCAATCGACGGAGTTGTGTTGAACGACCTCGATCTGTGGTCTGACCCCAAGTCGGCGACCGGTGGAGGCATCACGGTCAACCTCACCCACATGGATGCGCAGGATTCGCTCATTCTCGACTGCCACGCCGCCAGCATCAACGACTTCGGCCAGGGCGGGGGCGCCATGATCATCAACCAGAGCTTCGGCGTTCTCAACAACGTCACGTTGGCGGGCAATTCGGCTCAGACCTTCGGTGGAGGCCTCACCGTCCACGGATCGCAGGCGACGGTCTCGAACAGCACTTTCCATCACAACTCGATCTGGGCGAGCGCGGTCAACCAGAGCTTCGGCGCCGGAATGTACTCGATACCCGACGTCCAACGTGGACTCAATACCAGCGGTCTGGTTCGGAACACGATTTTCACCGACAACGATGGGCTGCCCATCTACGATGACGACCGCGACGCGGGTCCGATCAACACATTGGTCTACAACCAGAATTCGATCTTCAACACGACCTTTGGCGACGATGTCTACAAGGACCGCCTCGATCCTGTGCAGACCGTATCCGGGCTCAATGGGCTCGTGGTGCTCCGGACCAACGGAACCTCGACGGACAAGTCCATCAACGCCAATGTCGCTGAGGATTCCTCGATCTCGAGCGGTTTCCTTCGTGCGGTTCCGCCGATCATCATTCCGGTAACAGCGGTCGGCGACGACGATACGTCGACTCGATCGTACCTCGCATATGCCTGGAGCGGAACCGAGGCCACCCTCGATGGCCAGTACCTCGCGGACCATACCGGTGTCTTGCCTGACCCCTCGGTCGGCGTCCACACCCTGGTTGTCGATGGTGTCGAGTACCAGACGGCCGTGTCCACGGTGGCGGCCCCAACCGCGACTTTCTCGGCGTCACCGATCGCCATCAGCTCCGGCGAATCCTCGGTCCTGAGCTGGACCACCCCTTCACACGTGTTTCTCGAGATGGACATCGATCAAGGGGTGCAGGTGTCGGGAAATCAATCATCGGGTTCCATCGCGGTCATGCCCACGTGCACGACCACCTACCGCCTGTTCGTCGCCACGAGTGTCGGCGGTGTGGTGTTGGAAGCTACGGTCTACGTCGATGAAGACCCTCCCATTCCGTCGCTCTTCATCGATGGGTTTGAATCAGGAAACACATCGGCGTGGAGTGCCACGATCCAGTAGGAGCCTGTAGCGCATCGAATCGGCCGCGCCTTTCGGGTGTCATTTGAGGCAGATATTCGGCGCATATTTGCTTCAAACGACCCTCCGAAATCCATGCACCATCTATTCACTTCAGGCCACTGGAGTTGACTCGGAACCAGGTGATGCCATCATGTGCGCATGCGCATCTCTACGGCGATCAGAAGTACGCGGGCTGAGACCTTGGCGGCAATGACGCTCCGGCTGCCGATCTCCCTCCTCGTGATCCTGGCCGGGCTTGGGCTGAGCGGTTGCGGTCCCAACACAACCTCCCAGGACGCCGCCAAGCAGGTGATCATCTTCGATATCGACACCCTGCGGGCTGATCGTCTCGGCTGCTATGGCGCCGAAAGACCGACCAGCCCCCACATCGACGAGCTCGCGTCGGAGAGCGTGCTCTTCGAGTGGGCGTTCGCCCAAGGTCCCAATACCCCGCCCTCGCAGACATCGATCCTCACGGGGCTGTATCCCAGCCATCACGGCCGCGTCTTCGCCCTCGACGTACTGGCCGACGAGGTGGTCACCCTCGCCGAGGTCATGCGCGACGGGGGATTCGTGACCGGGGCCTACGTCGATGGGGGCAACATGGCGGCGGCATCGGGTCTCAACCAGGGCTTTGAATTGTATCGCTCGGAGCCCGGAGGTGGATTCGAGGTCATCGGCCCACGGGTCATGCGGTGGCTCTCCCGTCACGTGAACGATGACTTTCTCCTCCTCGTTCACACCTACGACGTGCACTCTCCCTACGATCCGCCTGAGCCCTACCGGTCGATGTTCGTCGAGGACATGCAACCGACGACACCGGAATTCGAACCGACCACCGATATTCTGACCGACGTCATGATCCGGGCCCGGCACGGCGAGCAGAACATCCTCTCAACCGAAGACATCGACTACGCCATGGCCCGTTATGACGGGGGTGTTCGCTATGTCGATGAGTGGATGGGGACCTTCCTGGAGAAAACGAGACGTCTCGGCATCTACGACAACGCGACAATCATCCTTCTTTCCGATCACGGCGAGGAGTTCCAGGAGCACGGCTCGGTCCTGCACGAGAAACTCTACACGACGGTCTCGCGGATTCCCCTCATCATCCGGCCACCCGGTGGGAGGAAGGCCCTCAGGGTGCCGCAGGTCGTCGAGTCCATCGATCTCATGCCGACGATCCTCGAGATGGTCGGGGTGGAACTGCCGACAACCCCCATCGACGGCGAGTCCCTCGTACCGTTGATGAACGGCCGGGCGCAGGGGCCCTATTTCGCTATCAGCGAGTCCCGGTTCTTTGGCGGCCAGGATGCGATCGCCACCGCGGGCCGCCATCTCCTTCGTTCGAGAAAGACCGATCTCCTCGAGCTCTACGCGTTCACCGATGACCCGACAGAGCTCTCCAACCTGCAACCGGAACGACAGGATGAGGCAACGGCACTGCGCGCGCAGCTCGATTCACGTCGCTCGTCCGGCGAGCGGGGATCGGCCGAAGAGCAGATTACCGATTCCGAAATCATCGACGAACTCAAGGCCCTCGGGTATCTGAACGACGAGTGACCGTCACCATCGAGGGTGTCGGCGCGACCCGCGGAATCGTGGAATGGATGGATCCGCTTCACCACCGCCCGATCTTCTTCGGCTCCGGCACGGGGCGAGGACACACGGCTGTTGCGGCGGGTCGCCGACCGCACCGGAGAGCCGATGAAGGGTGCAGGCTACTCGAGGTAGCCCAGGGCGCGGAGTTGATCCAGGAGTTCGGGAGTCCCCTCTACCTCATTGTCTTCAATACTCCCACCCCCTGCTGACCACAGCCAGAATCCTGTATCGACACTCTCCTCGGCGGTGACGTGCTGCCACCCTTTGCCCGTGAAGGCAAAGCCGATCCCTTCACCAACCGTTCGGAGATCGAGTTTCTCCTCGAAGGCGTGGGAATTGCCACTTCCAACATCAGTGAGAGTTCCGGAGATGGCCGCTCGAGTCCCTCTCAGTCCGCCGAAGAAAACCATCGTCCGCTGCCCGGCAGTGAGGGAGAAGGTGGCTTGGTTGTCCTGCCAGTGGAGACAACCACAACCAGGGTCAACAGACTTGACCAACGTGAGCTTGCTCAAGGAACCACCCAGGGCGCCGGCAAGCGTTCCCGAACTGGCGTTGCGGATCTCCAGCCGAAGACCCTGGTGTTCTTCCAACAAGACCTCGCGCGCGCGCTCCCGAAAACCGGCGGTCACAGGATCATCCGCGGCCAGGTTGACCTCCTCGCGAGGATCCGTTTTAAGATCGTAGAGTTCTTCCTCACCGAGGATCTCCGACCACGCCGAGTTGTTGAAGACGTACTTCAGGCGGTTTTCGAACCGAAGTCCGATCCCGAAGTTTGTCGATGATCCGTAGGTCCAGGCCTCCCTCGGATTCGCTTCTGTATCGCCTCGGATGAGTGGCATCAGAGACGATCCGTCCAGCGGATCCTGGAGGTCTTCGCCGATGACCTCGAGCACGGTCGGCAAAACGTCTGTCAGGCGAACCTGATCGACGATCCTGCGCCCGCTACCCAACCCATCGGGAAACCCGATGATGAGCGGAACCATGATGTTGTACTCATTGAGGTAGTGGTGGCCGGCCCGGTCGTCCTCTCCGAGAGCCTCACCATGGTCAGAGGTCAGCACGACGATCGTCTTGCCGGTGAGTCCGAGAGTGTCGAGTTGGTCAAGAATCCGTTGGACCTGGTCGTCGGTGTAGGCGATAGCGCTGTCATACATTCCCCGAACAAGGCGTTTCTCGTCATCGGAAAGATTGATCGATTCCTTCCTGGTGCCGGGTTGGATGGCTACGAAGTAATCACCACGCGATTGCAGACCCTCCCAGTCGTGAGCCCGCGACTGGATGTCGACCAACGGGACTCGATCCGCCTCGCGGCCCATGATCCTCCGAAAATACGGGCTACGTCGGCGATGGGGACCGTGCACCTCGTAGGTGTGAAAGAAGAGAAAGAACCGGCGGTTGTGATTTTCGCGCAACCAGGCCAGAGTTCGCTCGGTCCCATCGGCGAGTTCATCAGTCCGATTCACCTGAGGCCAGTATCGAAAGCTGTCAAACCCCTGGTCGAGGCCGAAAGTGGGTCTGAGAAAAGCACCTCCGGTGATGGCGGCGGTGGTGTATCCGCGAGATCGAAGAATCTCGGCCAACATGGTGAGGTCCCGGGGTGCGGCCAGATTGTGGTTGACACCGTGCCGCACAGCATCGAGGCCCGAGAACAACGAGACGTGGGATGGGAGCGTCCAGGGTGCCGGCGCCACGACGTTCTCGAACAGGACAGCGGAGCGTTTTGCCCACCGGTCGATATTGGGGGATGTTTGACGGTCATGACCGTATGAGGACAAGCGATCAGCCCGCAACGTGTCGATGAGAACCACAACTATGTTCGGCGGAACCTCTGATCCTTGAGGGGTCAGTACCTCGATGTTCGACCACACAGGGAAGGCCCGGCGGGAATCGAGATCCGGCTCGCTGGAGGTTTCCAGCCTGAACCGGACGCGACCCTCTGACTGGGTCTGCAACGGCACTGTGGTCGTGAACCACCGGTTCGACTGGCCGGAACGCGGATCGAGTGTGCCTGAGAACACTGGCTTGAAGTTACCGTCGGCCACTGCCATCGAGGCGATGAAGGTCACCGGTCGATTGACAGCAGGTTCGAGCCCGTAGGAAAAACTCAGCATCGAATCGGTGGAGACATGGAGATTTCGGGTGATGCGGATCCCAGGGGGGCATAACAGAGCGGGACGCGAATCGCTGTCAAGCTCGACCTTCCAGTTCTTCTCGAGCGCCGCGGAGAGTTGGGCATCGTCAACCGTGCTCCGCAACCAGCGAATCCTCTCGAATTTCAACGTCGTCCCTTGAGTCGCCGGGAGCACCAACCCTACACGAGTGATAGAACCTGACCATCCCGGGTGTGATAGGAGGTCGAGTCGATACGTCGCCACCTGGTTGCCGGTCGACTGCTCAAGGTGGTGGGTCAGACTTCGCTTTGAAGAAAAGTTCTCTCCAGCCCCCGCCCAGTAGAGCTTGATCACACCTTTGCGTAGCCCCGAGACAGAAAACTCGAAGACATCGGCTGACCTCGCATCAAGCTCTGTCTCTCGTACCAATTGTGGCCGAGGACCCGTCACCCGCACCGTAAGAGAGCGACCTCGTTTCTTCGGACGACTCAGGTCCGTCAGCTTCCACAGCAATCGATCCTGCGGCGAATCAAATCGCCACACAGCCACCTGCTCGTGGCCGAGAACGCGGGATCTCTCAAATTTCTCGGTGGCCGAATCGGCGATGAACCGACTTTCCACCCGGTAGTTCTCCGATGCCTGCTGGCCATCACCGCAAGCCCCGAGGAGGGTGGTGGCCCAGGCGAGAGCCAAGCACCAAACCCATGGGCGGGCATTGCCTGAGCTCAACCGAGGAGGCGATGGCCGCGATGAGAGTTTCATGGGCCGAAGTTTAACGTACAAATCTCGGTCCCATCACCATCGAACACCGACTCCCAGTGGCCGAGCATTCGTCCAGCCTCAACTACCTTTATGCGTTGCACACGGGTAATCATCGCTGATCAGCAGTGTGTCCATACCGAGAGGATCTCGCTGTTCACCAAGAGCCCAAACATCTCCGACGTCAAGAAAAACAGCGCCGGGAGTCTCCCCGGCGCTGTCTTCCCTGAAACACGGGCGCGGTCTGAATCAGCCTTCGAAGGCCTTCCGAGGATCGGAAACACCCTTCGCCTCGGTGCCCTTGAGGTAGGCCATCATGGTGTCGGCGTCGGAGACCTCGAAGGGATCGGAGGGGCAATTGTCGCCGAAATTCGGCTCAACAAAGACCTTCTCGATCTTGCCGTCGTCGACGAGCATGGAGTAGCGCCACGAGCGCATGCCGAAACCGACGTTGGACTTGTCGACCAGCATCCCCATCTTGCGGGTGAACTCACCATTGCCGTCGGGCAGAAGGAAGATGTTCTTGTTGCCCACCTCGCGGCCCCACTTGAACATCACAAAGGCGTCGTTGACCGCGACGCAGACGATCTCATCCACGCCCTGGGCCTTGAACTCATCGAAGAGCTCGTCGTAGCGCGGCAGATGGTTGGACGAACAGGTGGGAGTGAAGGCGCCCGGGAGTGAAAAGACGACGACTTTCTTGCCGCCGAAGATTTCCTGGGTCGTCTTGTCCTGCCAACGGAAGGGGTTCGGTCCTTCCACGGACTCGTCTCGGACGCGGGTCTTGAAAACAACATCGGGCACACGGTTGATGGTTGTCATGTCGAGCTCCTTCTGGTGCTGGTTGATCATGTGTTGTTGGTGTCGCGCCCCGACGGTCGCGATCAAAACGGGCGCCATGATACACCCTCAGAATCATTCCTGATAGGTCTTAGTCAGTGGCGGTATTGGGGCACCAATACCGAGGTTCTTCAGAAGGGCTGAGCGACAGCCAGCCAGACGGCGAGACCACCGATAACGGGCATAAGGACCCACAACGCCGGAGCCCATTCAGGCTTCCGTTTGAGCGGCACGACGGCGAGACCCAGCAAGGCCCACATCGCCATCTTGAGATAGGCCCACATGGGGATGGCGCCAAAGTGGCCTAGCCTGGCCAGCAGGCCGAAACCGGCGACAAAGATCAGCGCCAGAGCGACGCCGTGGGCAATCGATGCCAGTCTGCGCAGCGGAGCGCTCGCCGAGCCGGCGGTCGCCGCCAACGCACCGAGCGCGGTGAAGAGAAAAATCACACCGATGACGTGAATGACATTGTAAGCCTCGTAACTCATGGCGCCTCCTCACCAGGAAACACCTCGTACACCGGTTTCGATTCCACATCCGCGCCGATCAGTCAGACCAGGCGGTGACACCCCCACTCTCGAAACCATCCGAGAAGATCACTCCCGTTCCTTGGATTCGGAAAACGTGGATGATCCCCTCCCCGAATGGGCCGGCAAGCCGCTCGGCGACATAGAGCCTCCCGAGAGCCTGGTCGAAGGCGAGCCCACCGACACCGGGGCAGTCCTGGGCCCACAGCTCTGCGGGAGCCCAGGTGGCGTAGGGCAGAACCTCATAGGGTTCCATGAGGCCCAACAGCCGGTCTTCGAGATCGGCGGGGTCGTAGAAGAGGATCTGGGGTGCGTACGGATAGCCGTGGTAGCCCTGGGAGGGCCGACACGGATCGCCGCAGGCGGCCGCCGACCCATAGCAGGTGGATCCGGCCTTGACCCCGGCCACGAGGATGGCGTCATCGGCGCCGGACCGCACCCAGTCGGCGCCCATCCACGAGTCGGCGGACTCATAGCCTGGGAAATCGCAGTTTCCCGGACCCGGACAACCCGGATAGATCTCTCGGTACCAGAGCAGATCCACCGCATCGGCCGGGTTCTCGGGGTCGAAGGCGAAGAGCGTCGGTCCCTGGGAGCCGCCAAAGGCGCCGGCCTCACGCGAGAACCCGGTGACCAACGTCCTGGTTCCGAGACCATGAGCGGTAGCCCAATCCGAGGGCAGACCAAAGAGATAGGCGCCGTACTTGTTGGGGTGGAAGGGATCGGTCCTCGGTCCGATCTCCTCGATGGAGGCGGCCGGGCGACGGCGAAATACCGCCTGAAAAACAGGACCGACATTGTAGTAATCGCGGCAGGTCGTTGCGGCCTCACCGCCGATGCCGGTCACTCCGTTGAGCTCGGTGGCGGTTCCCGGGCACCCAGCGGTCGTGTGGGGGCCATCGAGGCTCGCAGCCTCGGTAAGATCGTCGAAGACCTGCGATACCGACAGCACCAGCGGGATCTCAATCCGGCGGATAGCGTAATCATAGACGTGGTCGGTGACCCAGAGCGAGCCGTCCTCCGCCAACCCGATGCCGTCGAGGTTGTACGAGCACCAGTCCCCCGTGCACTCGAGCCTGAAGGCGCCGAGGTAGCTGAAGTCGGCGCCGGTGATTGGGGCGTCTTGAGCGCCGACACCGGCGGCTGCTCCAATAGCGAGTGCCGCCGCCACAGCCATCGCCGAGCCACAATAGGTCAGTTTCCCTATCCCGATCACGCAACGCGCCGACCCTTGTCTCTGCCTTTCCTTCATTGTTGACTCGTCCTTTCGACCATCCATGATTACCGCAACCGGCTGCCGACTGGAGATGACCAGGGTCACCATGCGGCATCGAGCTGAAAAAACAGCCTCAACTCAACGGCCGGCTGCTCACAACTCGAAAGAGCCGCCGTGTTTCCCAACTTCCGTTTCCGGGCTTGGTCCGGTCGTGGCTCTACTCCGCCTCGATGTCGGCCTGCACCTCGGTGATGAGGCGGACCCGTACCGGGGCATTGAAGTGGTCGCGGGTCAGCGTTCGGATCTGATCCGCCACTTCTTCGGATGCGAGGGTTTTTCCAAGCACCCGCACGTTGATCTGGACGCCGAGCTCGTCATAAGCCACCGCCACGCTGTCGAGTCGGTAGTCGTCGCCGAGTCGCTCCTGCATCGATGTCATCAATTCCACCGGGACCTGTCTGGCGTGCGGACGGTCATCGGGCCGGACGCTGAGATAGACACCGAGGGCGACGACCGAGAGCATGAGGACGCCCACCACCGTCAGGGACCACCGTGATGCCTTTCCGACCTTGCGCAGACCGACCACCCACAGGCTCACCATGGAGGCGAGGACGATGGTGACCATGTTGATGATGAAGAGCAGCAGGGCGCCGAAGGCCAGGTGAAAGTTGCCGAGAGAAAGCGCCAGCCCCGAGGTGGCGATGGGTGGGACCAATGCAGCGGCAATGGCGACCCCCGGGAGCGCTGCAAGGAGACCCGGGCGAGACGAGGCGTAGGCCGCCGCGAGACCTGAGGCGAAAGCGACAAAGAGATCGAGCATCCCGGGTCCGCCCCGGCCGAGCATCTCCCGGGTCGGTTCGTCGAAGCCGGGTGTCAGCAGACCGGTGAGAACACCCACCATCAGCGACACACCCAACCCCAGGAGAACCGCGCGGAACGAGATCTTCGCCAGCACCGGGTTGCCCTGGACCAGGGCGAGTCCGAGCCCGAGGAGCGGTGTCATGAGCGGCGCGACCAACATGGCGCCGATGACGACCGCCGCCGAATTCTGGATCAGCCCGATGGCCGCGATGGTGGTGGAAAGGACCATGAGCGCGAAGAAATCGAAGTCCCAATTGGAGCTCGACTGAACCCGGTCCACCAGCGAGATCCGGTTTTCGCGATCAATCTGAGGAACGAGTCGCTCGATGCTGCCCTCGAGGATACCGTTGAACCGATTCCGGATGGGTGAGGCCGTCCGAACGATGACGACGACCGGTTTGGGGTCGCCCTTGGCGAGTTTGGCCGCGGCGCCCCGTCCCGGCTGGCTACCGAGGATCCCGTGACGCGAAGCGCCCAGCACCACCAGGGGGCGCTCACCCTCGTCCCACGCGCGGCGCAAGCCCCGGTGGATCTGGTCGTCGACCACGACTCGGCGTGTCATCTCCGGGAGGCTTTCGCCCAGGGCCTTCCTGAGTTCGGCATCGAGGCGGCGCGCACCGACTCGCTCGGCATCGGGACCAATGCTCGGGTTGATACGAGCCGCGATCAATTTCTCTTCGGAAGCCGCCGCCAGATCACGACCCAGGCGGAGGGCCGCATCCGCGTGCGGTCCGGTAGCGCCTGCGACCATGACCCTCGACAGATCGGTGGTCTTCTCCAGGCCATAGCAATAGACCACTTCGCAGGGCGCATAACGGAGAAAGAGCTGACGTTCCCTGACGATATCGGGATCGGTGGTGTCGAAATCCGCTCGCGCGGTCGTGCAGAGCTTGAGCTTGTTCTTGCGAATCTGCGTCAGCAGTTGTTGGCGGAGTTGCCGGAGCCCGTCACAGCGGATCTCTTTCAACCGAACGGTGATCAGCCCAGGGTCGGTTTCTTCCTGATCACCTTCGTTCTGGTCCTCACGGCTGCCGACGCGGAGCCGGGGAGAGGACTCGATGAAGTCCAGGACCTGGCGGGCAAACGGTTTGACCGACTCGCCTGGGCTCTCTCTCAGAGAGATCTCGACTGTCTTGCCCTCGCGACTCTCGACATACTTCAGGATCAGAAGATCCAAGGACCGCGCCTCGGCAATCCGGACCGCCCAGCCCATCTGGGTCGCCACATCCAGATCGGTCCCGATCACGACCCCCATGGTTCCTTCAGCCATCGTCCCCCCGGTTTCAGCCAATATAGCGATTCCTCCCCTGATCTGTGAGGTGATCGAGGGATGCCTGCCATTCGTCGATTCGAACGACGCGATCGTTTGACGG
>RCNG010001039.1_pt1 | contig 22337 bp, 18 predicted proteins | sample 2041371 | NCBI WGS metagenome assembly RCNG01 (sample SAMN09708227, study PRJNA481090) | Marine sediment metagenome, whole genome shotgun sequencing project. | biome: marine sediment; feature: ocean; material: sediment; isolation source: Sewage treatment plant 1 marine sediment (STP1) ... | reverse complement strand
ATGGCGGGGCCGACGAGACTCGAACTCGCGACCTCAGGCGTGACAGGCCTGCGTTCTAACCAGCTGAACTACGACCCCGCATTTCAAAGTTGCCATGGAGTGGTGGGAGGTGGGGGATTTGAACCCACGACCCCCTGCGTGTAAAGCAGGTGCTCTAACCCCTGAGCTAACCTCCCAAACGGACGACCGTTGGGATCGTCATGGTAGAGGTCATTGGATTGTGTGTCAAGGCCACTCACTGCGTTTCATCGCAGACCACAGCAGTAGGCTGGTTGAAAAATGCGGGGGTCCAAAGCCGTGGGTTCGCTCCGTCTGAGACCGCGCTTTACAACACACCGCCTGATGCAATAATCTTGGGCCATGAGCGACCCCCACGAAATCTGGCAGCTCGGGAATTGGATTGCAAACCTGGAGGGTGGCGCAGCGCGCCTCGGATGGTCGGGCGGCGAACTCATCCTGCGCCAGCATAACGGTCGAATCCGTTTCGTAGAGGGAGTTGATCCGTCCGAACTCTGCAGGCGGCTGAGCTGTGAGCCTTTGGGCAACATCGATCTCCTCGAGGAAGCGCGCGGTCTGGCTGGGAACGGGCAGATCGCCGAGACCTTCGCGCTGGGTACGGCCAAGGAGTTGCTGCAGAAGACCATTCGTGCTTGGCTGCTCGACCCGCAGCGCGAGCTCGAGGTGGTTGAAGGCGAACCCGACGCAGTCGATGGCGCCACCATCTCGATCACCCACACTCTCGTCGAACTCGTTCTGTCGGACACGACGGGGGAGGTGGCGCGATCGATTCTCCCTGATCTCGACGTCCTCCTGAACAGATCGCCGAACTTTCTCGATCTGTACGGGCCGCTGCGATTGTCGGAAGAGGCGGATCTCATCGTTTCGAAGATCACCGGCGAGCGCACCGCCCAGGAGGTCGCTGATCGCTCGACCCACGACCCCGATGAGGTTGTGCGCCTTCTTGCGGCGCTCGTTGTCACCGGAATCCTCGAGCCCGAACCGGCTCTTGTGGTCAGTGGCGACGTCGATCTGCTTCCGGTGGACGAGGACGAAATTTCTCCGCACCGCAAGATCCCGGTGACCTGGATTATCGCGGCTGCGGCCGCCTTGGTGATAGCCCTTTTGTTGTTGATCTGGTTGATGTCCGGATCCGAAACTACCGCTGCGGACGAGGCCGTCGCGTCGTCCGATATCGAATGGGGGTTGGTGATCGACATGGGTTGCGAGCCCCGGGATCTCCAGCGGGTGCTCAAGAAGGCGCAGGATAACCCAAAGGTCGTTCGTCCGGTGGCGATCGATTCGGGAGATCGCGAGCCCTGTTGGCAGCTGGTTTGGGGGCGATTCCCAGACCGCGAGACAGCTCAGGAAGCGGCCGGCGCGATTCCCGGCGGGCTGAGCCAGCAGGGCTTCGAGGCCCATCCGATCGAGCTCACAGGTGAGGAGTTGGAGCCACCGACGAATCCGGGCGGCTGAATCTGATGGCGACAGAAGGACATCGGCCGCTGCCCACAGTGATGGCTGGTTTGGCGGAGAAGAAAGTGACGGGCGCTCTGGTGGCGACCTCAGAGGGCTCGACCCGGGAGATTCTCTTCACCAACGGCGAAATCCGGGCTGCGCGCTCTAACGAAGAAACAGAGAAGCTTGGGATGTGGCTGGTGGACCGGGGAAAGATCAATGAGGACGACCGTGCATTGATTCTGCTCGCCCAAGGAGGCGGTGATTCGCCGCCCCTCGGCCACATCCTGGTGACTCGGGGATACATCTCTCACGAAGAACTCGAAGGAGAGCTCGAGGAGCTTGCGCTGACGATCATCCGGCGCGCCGTGGCGTCGGGGCGCATTACGAGCGAGTTCGTGGATGGCAGGGGTGAGGGTCAGCTCGACACGCTGCCAAACATCATCACGTCCCAGATCATCGTTCTCGCGGCACGCGAGGTTTCCGACGTAGAAGCCGTGCGAGCGGTCATCGGGTCCTTGGACCAGACGGTGAAGCTCTCGGGTTCACTCAACGACATGGTCGAGGAGGTCGAGCTGACGCCCACCGAGGGGTTTCTACTCAGCCGCCTCGATGCCGCGTACGACGTTGCGAGCCTCATCCAGCTCTCCTCGCTCCCCGAGGAGCAGGCGTACTCCACGCTTTACACCCTGCTGATGTCGGGTAGCGTCATCGTCAGTGGAGACGGCGGCACGGAACCCGAACCGCAGGAGCCGGCGGTCGAAAAGGCGAGTGCCCAGCCCGAGAGTCGCCCGCCGAAGGCGACGCCGCCAACCCAGGGTGATTTCACGGAACGTGAGCTCGAGGAGCGACGATTAGTTCGCAGACTGTCGGACGATGTCACAAAGGTGGACCATTACCGCGCCCTCGGACTCCATCAAAATGTAAAGTCCCACGAGATCACGGAGGCGTGGAAAAAAATCCAGAAACGGTTCTCGCCGGAGACGACCGGCGCCCATCTGAGTGACATGGGGTCGCACGTGGTACGGATCGTCGAACGCGGCCGCGCGGCCTTTGAGGTGCTTTCAAATCACCGTGCGCGCCAGAGATACGACGGCATTCTCCAGTCGTTGGACAAGGATAGAAGCCCGTTGGGCGATGTTGAGCAAGCGGGAATTGACGCCGAGGCCCGAAAGACGCTGGTGGAGGCGAACCTGAAACGTGCCAACGAGCTCATCAAGCAGGACGAGCTCTATGTGGCGATCCAGCTTCTCGAACAGGCGTGCGCGATCGAACCCCGGTCCGATGAGCTGCTCAAACTTGCGAAGTTACTGCAACGGAATCCTTTATGGGTCAATCGCTCGCTGACGTGCATGCGCCGCGCGATCGAGGCCGATCCGAAGCACCTGGACTCGTGGCTCGAGCTTGCGGATTTTTGGCGTCGGCGGAATCACTCGGAACGGCAACGAAAATCGCTCGAACGCGCCCTCGCCATCGATCCGGACAACGAAATAGCCAATCAGATGTACGAGGATTTGGCGGGTCCCAAAGAGCTCCAACGTCTGCTGCGCCGGGCGCGCCTGATGCGATGACGGTCTCCGATGCCGCTGTTGATTGACGGCAACAACCTTCTTCACAGCCTGCCGCGGTCGGAGCGAGGTCGCGCCGACGTGCGTCAGATGGCATTGGAGGCGGTTCGACACGAGCGTTTTCAGGTCACCGTGGTATTCGACGGCCCCCCGCCGGACGGTTCGCCGAAGGTCGAACATTTGGGTCGGGTCACCGTTCGATACTCCGGTTCCTCGAGTGCAGACGACGTCATCCTTCGGGTTCTCCCCGACGGATCCCGCGCGTCGGAGTGGATTGTGGTGACCGACGACCGGGAGCTCGGGAACCGGGTTCATGACCGGGGCGGACGCGTGTGCTCGCTTGGCGAGTGGCACGGTCGGAGACCGAAACCGTCTCGCCGGCCGACGCACGAGCCCAAACTCTCCTCCCACGACATTGCCGACTGGGAGGGTTATTTCTCCGGGGAGCGGAAGGACGACTCCGACTGAGTCGACGAAACGGGGCCCTCAATTCTCAGTTCTCAATTCTCAATTTTGAATTACCAGCCAACTTCCCGGAAAAATTCGAGGGTACGCGGGGGCCAATTAATAATTGAGAATTGAGAATTGAGAATTTGTGAAATCAGTGGGTTGGCAGGGGGTGAAGTGACGTGTACACTCCCCGCCGTTGCGAGTTGCCGTGGGAGGAAATCATGAGTGACATTCTCGGTGAGATGAAGAAGTTTTTTTCGGACCTGGGTCTCCAGCTCGAGCTCGGGATCAAAGATTCGAATCTTGGTGCCTGCACCGGCGAGTGGATCGCTCCCGACGAAAAAACGGTGCTGGTGTCGGTCAACCCGACCGACGGCGAGCCGATTGCCTCGATCATTCAGGCGGATGAAGCGGCTTACGAAAAGGTGGTGGCCACCGCCGCCGAGGCCTTCACGTCGTGGCGAATGGTGCCCGGGCCGGTCCGCGGCGATCTCGTGCGAGAGCTCGGCAACGAGCTTCGGATCTTCAAAGAACCTCTCGGCCGCCTGGTGTCATTGGAGATGGGCAAGATCCTCTCGGAAGGCCTCGGCGAGGTCCAGGAAATGATCGACATGTGCGACTTCGCGGTCGGTTTGTCGCGCCAGCTCTATGGCCCAAACATGACATCGGAGCGCCCGCGCCATCGCCTGTACGAGCAGTGGCATCCGCTCGGCGTAGTGGGCGTCATTTCGGCCTTCAACTTCCCGGTTGCCGTATGGGCCTGGAACGCCGCCCTGGCCGCCGTCTGTGGCGGCACCGTGGTCTGGAAGCCGTCCTCGGACGCGCCGCTGACTGCGGTCGCCGTCCAGCACATCTGCAACCGGGTGATGGAACGCCACGATCTGCAAGGCATCTTCAACCTCATCATCGGTCCCGGCCGCAGCGTCGGCGAGCGCCTGATCAATGACGAGCGGGTGCCATTGGTTTCCTTTACCGGTTCCACGAAGATGGGCCGCCACGTCGCCGAGACCACCGCCCGTCGTTTTGGCCGCAGCATCCTCGAGCTCGGCGGCAACAACGCGATCATCGTCACGGACGACGCCGATCTCGACCTCGCCCTGCGCGCCATCCTCTTTGCCGCGGTGGGGACTGCCGGCCAACGGTGCACCAGCTTGCGGCGCCTCTTCTTGCAGAAGGGCATCGCACCGCAGGTGATCGAGCGTCTGGTCAAGGCCTACCCCAGCATCACCATCGGTGATCCGCTGGAGGACGGCATCCTCATGGGCCCGCTGATCAACCAGCGCGCGGTGGACGACCACCTCGCGGCTCTCGACGCCGTCCGCGAGCAGGGGGGCGAGATTCTCTGCGGCGGCGGCCGGCCTGACCGCGAGGGGTTCTTTGTCGAACCCACCATCGTCAAGGCGCAAGCCGGCATGGAGATCACGCGCGAGGAGACCTTCGCCCCGATCCTCTATGTCTTCGAGTATGAGACCTTCGACGAGGCTATAGCGATGCACAACTCGGTCGACCAGGGTCTGTCGTCGGCGGTCTTCACCGAGAGCATGCGCACGGCCGAGCGCTTCCTTTCCCACGAGGGTTCTGACTGCGGCATCGCCAATGTCAACATCGGCACCTCGGGAGCCGAGATCGGCGGCGCCTTCGGCGGCGAGAAACACACGGGTGGCGGCCGCGAGGCCGGCTCGGATGCCTGGAAGGGTTACATGCGCCGCCAGACATGCACCATCAACTGGGGCGGCGAGCTGCCGCTGGCTCAGGGCGTCAGGTTCGACGTGGAGTAGGCTTGAGGCGTGAGGCGTGAGGCTTGAGGTCCCAAGCCCCAAGCCCCAGGCCCCAAGCCCCCCTGCTACCATGGTGCGCATGGAAGGCACAGTTCTGATCGTTGACGACGACGCGGGGGTCCGCAAGGTCCTGCGGCGAATCCTGGGCGCAGAGGGTTACGACGTCGAGGAGGCGAACGACGCATTCCAGGCGCTTGACGCGCTCGACGCCAACCCTCCAGATGCCGCCCTCCTCGACATCAAAATGCCTGGGATGGACGGCCTCGGGCTGATGGATAATCTCCGCCAGCGCGGCCTCGAGATCCCGATTGTCATCCTCACAGGCCATGGTGACGAGTTCACCTCGAGTGAGTGCCTGGAGGCCGGCGCTGCGGGTTATCTGACCAAACCGCCGGATCGCGCCGATCTGCTGCTGGCGGTTCGCGGCGCCGTGGCTCAGGGACGGGTTGCGCTGGATCTGGGCGGGACGGTGGAACCGCCGCCACTGCTTGGCGACAGCACGGCAATGCGGCAGCTCCGAGACGAGATCGCCCGCGTCGCACCGTCCCACGCCACCGTGATGGTCCAGGGGGAATCGGGCACCGGCAAGGAGCTGGCGGCTCGCCGGCTCCACCACCTTTCCGATCGCGCACGAAAGCCCTTTGTGCGCGTCAACTCCGCGGCCATTCCAGAGGAGCTCATCGAGTCGGAACTCTTCGGCCACGAGAAGGGATCATTCACCGGCGCCCACCGCCGCCAGGTCGGCAAGTTCGTCCAGGCCGATGGCGGCACGATCTTCCTCGACGAGGTCGGGGACATGAGCCTCAAGACCCAGGCCAAGGTGCTGCGGGTGCTGCAAGACGGCGAGGTGGAACCGGTCGGCGCCGGCAGTGCTTTCCAAGTCGACGTCCGCGTGATCGCCGCCACCAATAAGGACCTGGTGGCCGAGGTCCAGGCCGGCGCCTTCCGCGAAGATCTTTATTACCGGCTGGCGGTGGTGGTTCTGCGCACGCCGCCACTTCGCGAGCATCCGGAGGACATTGCTCCTCTTGTGGAGCACCTCACCGACCAGTTCTGTCGCGAGTACAACCGGCGCCTGAAGACCTGGAGCGACAACGCATTGACGAAGATGATGCTCCACCCGTGGCCGGGTAACGTGCGCGAGCTCAAAAACGTCGTCGAGCGTGAGGTGATCATGGAGCTCGACGACACGATCCACAGTGTCAACCTTCCGGCCCTGCCGGCCGGAGGTGCAGTTGACGCTCTCCTCGATCTGGCGTCGCTGCAGGAATTTCAGCGGCAGTCCGAGATCGCCTACCTGCTCCATCACCTCGAGCGCAACGGGTGGAATGTTGCCGCCACAGCCCGTGTCATCGGCACGCCGCGCTCGAACCTCTACAAGAAGATGCGCGCTTACGGCATCGAGCGGGAGCAACCGTGAGCACCGGTTTCGCGCTTGACGAGTTGACCGCATGCGGCGCACATCAGAAGGGGCACTTTCTCCTCTCCTCCGGTCTCCATTCCGGGGACTACCTCCAATGTGCCCTCTACCTCGCCCATCCGCGCCGGGCGGATCGCGCCGGCGGGCTGCTCGCCGCCGCTATCGCCGATGCGGGTCTCGATCCAAACATCGTCATTGCCCCAGCCATGGGTGGGCTGATCATCGGCCATGAGACGGCGCGTGCCCTCGACCTTCCGTTTCTTTTCACCGAGCGTAGCGAAGGCAGAATGGTCCTGCGCCGCGGGTTCGGCGTCACGTCCGGGCAACGGGTCGTGGTGATCGAGGACGTGGTCACCACCGGGCGTTCGACCTGCGAGGTGATCGACATTCTCGAGGGCCTCGGGGCCGCGGTGATCGGCGTGGCCTCGATGATCAACCGCTCGGGAATCGCCCAGCCTTTCGCTCCGTTGCCGAGCCGCTCCTTGCTCGAGGTTGACTTCCCGACCTGGACTGCCGACGAGTGCCCCCTGTGCCGGGACGGCGTGCCAATCGCCAAACCCGGCTCACGACCCATCGCATAATTCTCAATTCTCGATTTTGAATTCCGCTCACCATTCCCCGAACCCGGGGCGAGATGGGCATTGAGAATTAAGAATTAAAAATTGAGAATTCGAAGTTGAAAACTTCGAGGATCGCATCCGGCTCTCTCTCCCGTGCCTCTTCGGCTAGCTTCGCGATCGTGCGCCCGAGGAGGGGATGGGTCCAGTCCGGCGCGACCTCGGCCGCCGGCTCGAGAGCAAATCGGCGCTCGTGCAGCCGGGGGTGGGGGAGGTTCAGCACAGGCCCGCGGCACACCACCGACTCGGAAACCAGGAGATCGATGTCGAGCGTCCGTGGTCCCGAAGGCGCATGTGCCGAACGTTCGCGACCGGCCGCGGCCTCGAGATCGAGGCATCGTGCGAGCAGGGTACGGGGGTCGTCCGACCACTCGACGAGCGCGGCCGCGTTCAGGTAGTCGGGTTGAGGCGGGCCGATGGCCCGCGTTCGCCACAGCCTGGAGACTTCAACCACTCGACCTTCCGCGGCGAGGGCCGCGAGGCATTCGGAGAACGCCATCCAGCAGTCACCCTTGTTACCGCCAAGACCGAGAACCACTTGCACCATCCACGGAATGATAGATGACCCACGTCCCGTCCTGTTGGGCGGTTCAACACTCAAAACCAAAACGAATCCTCCCGCCATTGGCTTTCCGCCACGAAAAAGCCCACTTTCCGCCATTCGAGAGGGCGCCGGCATCTGCTAAAGTCCCCACGTGATCAAGAAGAAGATCGTCCCGAAGAAGAAGCCTGCGGTGAAGAAAAAGACTACGGCGAAGAGGAAAACCACCGGCGCCAAGAAGAAACCGCTATTTGGCGGGAGCCTCATGTCTGTGGTCACCGTGGTCCTGTGGGCCGCGGTGGCGGGGTGCCTGGCGGGGGCCCTGGTGGGGTGGATCGTCGCCCAGTCGCTGCACGTGCCCCAGGTCGATCTGTTGGCCACCTTCGAGCCGGCCGCGACGACCAGGATCTACGCAGCCGACGGCGGACAGGTGGCGTCCTACGCCCTCGAACAAAGGGTGGTACTGCGACCGGAGGAGATCCCGGACGACTTCAAGCTGGCAGTGGTGGCGATCGAGGATGCAGACTTCTTCACCCACGGCGGGGTCGACCCGAAGGCGATCCTACGGGCGGTCTGGTACAGCGTGCTGGATCGCCGGATCGGGTCGCGCGGCGGGGCCTCGACCCTGACACAGCAGCTCGCGCTCAACCTCTTTTTGAAACGTGAGCGCACGATCGGCCGCAAGGTCAAGGAGGCTCTGCTCGCTCTCGACATCGAGAAACGGTACTCGAAGGACCAGATTCTCACCCTGTACGCCAACCAGATTTTCCTCGGTCATGGCGCCTACGGTGTACAGGCGGCGTCCGAGCTCTACTTCCAAAAACCGGCGATCGAGCTCAGCCTTTCCGAGGCGGCACTGCTGGCGGGAATGATCCCGAGCGCCAACAATAAGTACGACCCGGTCAGACGCCCAGAAAACGCTCTCAACCGCCGCAACAAGGTCCTGCAACGAATGCTCGAGCTTGGATTCATCGATGCCGCCGCCTTCGAGGAGGCGGTGGCGCAGCCGCTCGGCGTCGAGCTCCATCGCGAGCGTGTGGAGAACGGCGCCTACTTCCTCGAGATGACGCGCCAGGAGATCGAGCGCCGCTTCGGTACCGACGCGCTCTACACCAGCGGGCTCCAGGTGCATCTGACGATGGACTCGGGGCTGCAGGAGACGGCGGAGACCGTGCTTCGCAACGGGCTGGTCGAGCTCGAGATGACCTACATCGGCTACCGCCGGCCGCCCAACGTCCTCACCGGAGGACTCGCAGAGTCGGCCGAAGACTATGAGGATCCCTCATGGCAGCAGCTCGAGCTGGTTCCCAATGAGATGGTCAAGGCGGTGGTGGTTGATGTCGAAACCCGTAAGGCCGCGCTGCGCATCGGCCCCCATCCGGCCAGCCTCGACCGCGAGGCCGTGAAGTGGACCGGCGCCTCCTCGCTCAAGCGGATCCTCAAGGACGGTGATCTGGTGCTGGTGCGTCTGCCCGATCCGTTGCCCGAGGACCCCGAGGCCGTCCTCGAGGTCAAGCTCCTGCAGGAACCCGAGATCGAGGGTGCGCTGGTTGCGATGGACAATCGAACTGGAGCAATACTCGCCCTGGTCGGGGGCTTCGACTTCCAGCGTTCGGAGTTCAACCGGGCGGTGCAGTCGACCCTGCAATGCGGCTCGGCGTTCAAGCCTTTCGTCTATCTGACCGCCTTCCAACATGGCTTCACTCCGGCCGACACCCTCTTCGACGCGCCCTTCCTCCTCGCCGACGGGACCGGTGAGCTCACCTACTGTCCCAAGAACTACTACAACAAGTACTACGGCATCACGACCCTGAGACGTGCCCTCGAGCTGAGCTACAACGCCTCCGCGGTCAAGCTGCAGCAATTGGCGGGCAGCCAATCAGTCGTCGAGACAGCGCGCAACTTCGGGATCAGCACCGAGCTCCATCCCTATCCCTCGCTCGCCCTCGGCTCTCTCGGGGTGCGGCTGATCGATCTGGTCCGTGCGTACTCGGGAATCGCCAACCTCGGCGATGTGCCCGAGCCCTACTACATCTCGGAGATCTTTGACCGCGACGGCCGCCTCGTGGAGCGATTTTTTCCGAGCAGCGCCCGGGTGATGCCGGAGGCTGTGACCTATCTCGTCCTATATATTCTCAAGGGCGTGATCGACCACGGCACCGGCGCTTCGGCACGTTGGCTGCCGGCCAACCTCGGTGGCAAGACGGGAACCACCGACTCGTACTCGGATGCGTGGTTTGTGGGCTTTTCTCCGCGGATCACGGTCGGAGTCTGGGTCGGCCGCGATCGTAAGATGTCCATCGGCAAAAAGATGACCGGCGCCAAGGCCGCGCAGCCGATTTGGAATGGCTTTATGGCCGCTTATCTCGACACGCTCTCCGAGGACGAGCGCGCCGAGGACTTTCCGGTGCCGGCGGGAGTCGTGTTCACGCCGGTGGATGCGATCACCGGCGAGCGGGCCGTGCCGCCGTGCGGGTATCAGACCGACGTGATCCTCGAGGCGTTTCTCGACGGTACCGAGCCGATGGATCCCTGTCGCGAGGAGATGGCCGATATCAAGGATCTGATCTGGCCCTTCCAGCTCCCGTACTACACACCCAAACCCGGCGAGCCGATGCCGACCTTCGATGCCGTGGAGGTGGCGGACGAACGCCTCAAACCGACGCCGACCGCGGAGGAGCAGAGGGCTTTGAACCGCGAGGCGGCTGCCGAAGCAGGCAGAGGGCGCTAGGAACTAGGAATGCCCGCTCCCCACCCAGGTTGTTTTGGCAATCATGGGAGTGGATGAACGGGAATTCCTAATTCTCAATTCCTAATTCGAGCTTCAGCTTTGCTGGAGGAATCCCTCGACTCGCTCCAGGAATCCGGTGGGTGGCATGTAGCCGGGTATGCGCCCGATCTCGCGTCCGCTCGGGTCGAGGATGAGCACGGTCGGCAGACCGTCCACGCGATACTCGTTTGACAGCTCGCGGCCGTCCCCGTCCACGTCGAGTTGAACTGCAATAACCCGATCGCTCAACAGGGCGGCCACCTTGGCATCGCGCAGAGTGGTCGAATCGAGGCGTTTGCACCAGACACACCAGTCGGCGTAGAAATTGACGAGCACCGGCTTGCCCTCGGATTGTGCACGTTTGATGGCGTCCGGGAAATCCGTCTCCCATTCGACCCTCACCGAGCCGTGGTTTGAAACCGTCTCCGCGACGACCGGCGGTGTGGGTTCGGGACGGTTGCAGGAGGTTCCGACCAGGATTGCGGCGGCGGCGATCACGGTCAGAACCAACAGTGGCGTGCTTTTCACTCGAATCCTCCTCGCTCCCGCGGTGAGCGGGGCGTGGGTAGTATATCACCCTTTTGGAATACAGTTTTAGCGACCGCGGACGACGGCCCCTCGCATTTCTTTATGCTCACAACTCTTGAAGGGTTACGGCCTTGCACCGCGGTGCCACCCGTGGCATCATCCGCCCATGACGAGTTCCTCCATCTCGCTGTTCCACCGCATCGAGCGTGCACTCGAGACCATCGCCCTCGGTTCGACTCCGCTCGAGACCATCCACAAAGCCGCTGACTTCATCGCCGAAAATTTTGCCAACGACCTCGGAATCAAGGGGGGCCGAATCTACGCTCAGGACGACGGCAGCTACGAGCTGGTCGAAACATTTGGTGATGCCTCTCGAGATCCGATCGGGCTGCGGGTGTGGAGGACGTACCCGCCGTTCGAGCAACTCCTCGACGTCGGATCGGTGGTCATGAGGCGGGACGACCCGCGCCTCGATCAGAGGCTCGAGGCTGATCTCCGTACCCGCGAGTGTTTCGCGGCCATCGCGGTGGCGGACGCGCGCTATGTCCTCTCCTTCGATGTGGAGCCCGCGGGCGACGACAACGAGAACGTCGTCGCCACCCTCAACATCATTCGCCTCGCCATCAACCAGAAACTGCGTGAGGAACGCATGACGGCGATCATGGAGGATGCGCGCCTGATCCAGAACTCGATCCTCCCACGCCACCTGCCGCAACCCGGTGATTTCGAGATCGCCGCTCGGACGGTTGCGGCCGAGATCGTCGGCGGTGATTTCTACGACGTCATCACTCTCGACGACAACATCTTCGACGTCACCATCGCCGACGCCACCGGACACGGCCTGCCGGCTGCGCTCCAGGTGCGCGACGTCTTCACCGGTCTGCGAATGGGTCTTTCCCGCGAGTTCAAGGTCACCCGGACCATTCAGCGTCTCAACCGGATCATCCACCGCAGCCGCATGGCGACCAAGTTCGTGTCGCTGTTCCTGGCCGAAATCAGTCTCGACGGGACGATCATCCACTGCAATGCCGGACACCCCGCATCCCTGCTTGTCCGCGTCGACGGAACGGTGGTCCATCTCAGAACCGGCGGCATGATCCTGGGACCGAATCCGGACGCCCGCTACGCGATCGGCATTGACACCTTCAACCCGGGGGATCTGCTGGTGCTGTACACCGATGGCATTACGGAGGCGACTGATGAGAACGACGAGGAGTATGGCGGCGACCGGCTGACGCACGCGGTGCGGGCGGCGCGCCACCTCGATCCCATTGCCATCGTCGACCGCGTCTTTTCCGATGTCGACGAGTTTTCGGCCGTTTCGCCGCCGATTGACGACCAGACTCTGGTCGTCGTCAAACGCCGAGTTGCCGATCCCGAGGAGATTCCCGCATGATGGATATGCGTTCCGCTGCGTTCTTCGATCTCGGGGGCTTCGCCCACGCGGATCTCCTGGAACCCGACGAGCCGGCGTGGTCGGCGCTCGGGCAGAGACTCGCGGACTACCTTGAAGATCGGAGCGATTGGGAGATCCTTGTCGAACTCCCGGCCGGCGTCCATGTGTTGGGGGACCGCATCTCGATTGCGCCGGGCTGCAGGATCGAACCGGGGGCGGTGATCGTCGGCCCGGCAATCCTCGACGAAGGGGTGGAGATCCGGACCGGGGCGTACATCCGGCAGAACGTGGTGCTTGCCGCAGGTAGCATGGTCGGCGCTCACAGCGAGGTCAAGGGGTCGATCCTCCTCCCCGGCGCCAAGGCGCCGCACCAAGCCTATGTGGGCGACTCCATCCTCGGCCGCGACGTCAACCTCGGCGCCGGCACGATTTGCTCGAACGTCAAGAATGTCGGCACAGAGGTCAGCTTCCGCGCCGGTGGCGAGACCATCCACACCGGGTTGCGAAAGTTCGGCGCCATTCTTGGCGATGGCTGCAAGACCGGCTGCAATACCGTGCTCAACCCGGGGGTGCTCATGGGCCCGGGCTCGGTCACCTACGTTAATGCCAGCGTTCGCAGCGGCTACTACCCCGCAGACACCCTTATCAAGGTCAGACAATCGCAGCAGATCACCGAGATGCGGAAATTGAGGCGATAGGGCTTGAAGCTTGAGGCGTGAGGCTTGAGGTCTCCCCCACTTGACTCCCCGCGGATTCGCGATCCTCAAGCCCCAAGCCCCAAGCCCCACGCCCTGAACGGGACTCGGACGCGGGATTCTGGCACACCGATTGCAGTCTCCAGGTGTGACTGGGAGGTGGACCATGCGAAAGGTCCTGATCGCGGGGTTGTTCCTCGTACTCGGCAGCGCGGCGATGGCCTCTGATGAGGACGACGCGACCGACCTCGTTGAGCTACATCTCGTACCTCGAACGGTACGCCACGATTCTGCCCGCCAGCCAGGACGAGAGCCTCGAAGCGGCAATCAACATGCCGCTGGTGGCCGGGGACCGCGTGGACACCGCCCGCGAGGCGAGGATGGAAGTGGTCCTCGCAGATGGCAACACTGTATGGCTCGACGAGTACACGACCTTGAGCTTTGATGCGGTTGCCTTCAGCCGCGATGCCGAGGCCGAACGCACGGTGATTTTTCTGGCCGAAGGTACGATCATGGTCGAGGTGAGCGAGTTTGCCCTATCCTCCAAGCCAATGCGGATTGACAGCCGGGGCGCCACGGTCTACCTCGACGAGCGTGGCCTCTATCGCCTTCGGACTCTAACCGCCGGCGGGCTCACCCTCGAGGTCGTGGAGGGTCTCGCCGAGGCCGCCACGGCGGCCGGCGGCGTGCTGGTGCGTGAGGAGACCTCGGTCGAGGTGGCGGGCGGTGAAATACGGCCGGCCGCGTTTCAATTCACCTGGGATGACGCGGACTTTGCGGCCTGGGTCGAGATGCGACGCCAGGTCGCCGCAGGTGAGACCGCCCAGCACGTCGATCTCCGCTACTCACGGCAGGCTGCCCAGCTCGACAACTATGGGGGCTGGATCTACGTTGATTCGATCGACTCCTGGGCCTGGCAGCCGTCCGTGGGCGGGGATTGGCAGCCCTATCGCGCCGGGCGGTGGTACTGGACATCCACCGGCTATGCGTGGATCTCGTACGAGCCCTGGGGATGGCTGCCCTATCACTACGGGTCGTGGTACTTCGACGTCGGCTTTGGATGGGTATGGTCGTGGGGGCGGAATTGGGGTCCGGCCTGGGTGAGCTGGATGTGGTGGCCCGGCTATGTCGGATGGTGCCCTTACGGTTATTACAACTCCTGGTACTGGAACTCCTATGGCGGATACTATCCGCCCTACCGGCCTGGTTACCCGGGTGGTGGTGGCGGCGGGCACTATCAGCCGCCACGCCGTGACGTGATGCCTCCACCACGGAATGCCAGCGGCAGGATGGGCGCAGACTCCTCGCTGGCGCGGATAGCGTCGGGGCGTGCCATCGACATCAACGGCAGGGTGCGGATGGCGTCGGTGGATCGCCGGGGATGGACCGTCGTTTCGCAGAACGATTTCACAAGCCCCAACTTGACCCGTCTGGCTAGATCGGCGGATCGCGTCATGCCGACCGCCGGAGATCAGATGGGAGTGGTGATGAGCGGGCCCTTGACGACCAGATCGCCGAGGATCGCAAACCCCGGGACCGAGATCGAGCGGGTCTTCCGAGGCGTCGAGTCGCGCGCTACCACGGATGTCAGTCCCTTGATGGCGCGGGACAGCTCGTTGAGTGCGGACGCCGTGCGGCAGCTCGGACGGCAGACCAATATCGCCGATCTCAGTCGTGCTCCAGCGGACAGTGCCCAATCCAACCGTCAGACAGTTTCACCGCGTCTCTCGGCGGGCGCCGGCTCGCCGTTTGTGTCGTCGAGCAACGGTGCACGAGCCGTCCAACCCAACCTCTACCGGCCGACCATGTACTCGGGACGCCGCGATTCAAATTCTGGCGCCACCGGTTCGACGTTGTCGAGTGGCGGATCCCGCCAGATGCTGGCCCCGCGATCCAGCTCCGGACGGACCGGGATCCAGCGCCCCGTGATCGTGCCCCGTTCGAGCTCATCGAGCGTTTCGCGTGGAAGCTCTCCAAGCCGAAGCTCTGCGGGCACTCGAGCGCCGAGCTCGCGCTCCTCGGGCTCGGTCCGGAGCAGCCCGAGCCGTTCCTCGGCTCCGCAATCCCGGTCGGCCTCCGGCTCGCGGTCATCCGCCGGCAGCTCACGGGGGGGGTCTACGGGCGGCAGCCGTTCTTCCGGAGGAAGCACCTCGTCGGGGAGCTCCTCGACCAAATCCTCGGGCGCCCGCCGGCGGTAACTCGGTTGCTCAAGAGACTCCCGAGTTTCTTCCCGACGGGTTGAGCCAGCCGCGAAGCGGCGGAATATTCATAGCCTGGGGCGTCAACCCGCGCTCGGCTGGCGAGCGAATCGAGCCGGAATCGCGGCAGCGAGTCCGGCATCGACCGCAGCCAGGCGAGGGTGCGACACGACGGCCGCAGGCCGTCAGTAACCCCAGGAACACGATGCGGAAAAACCAACCAGCCGCGAAGCGGCGACAGACAATCATAAGATGATGGCTGAGGCTCACGCCACAGCCGCAATCTGTCGCCCTTTCAGGGCTTCGGGTTTGTGACGCCCACCACCTGGGGCTTACGCCCCAGGCTATGAATCTATCGCGCCTTCGGCGCTCGTTCGTATGGCCAATGCCCATTACTCCCCTTTGCGACATAATCCGGTGGGTTGTTCGGGCTTGGCACAGGCAGAACCCGCGTATAGTAGCTCCATGATGGAGCTCTCCGAGAAGGAAATCGACCGCATGGTGGAGGCCGCGACATCGGTGCGCGGCCGCGCGTGGGCGCCCTACTCGGGGTATGCAGTGGGCGCCGCGATCCTCGGTGCCGACGGGTGCGTCCACATCGGGTGCAACGTCGAGAACGCCTCCTATGGTCTCAGTGTCTGTGCCGAACGGCATGCGATTGCGGCCGCCATCGCAGCGGGCGCGCGTGTTTTCAGCGCCGTAGCGGTGGTCACGGATTCAAGCCCGCCTGCGTCGCCGTGCGGCGCGTGTCGTCAGGTACTGGCCGAGTTCGGGGACTTCCCGATCGTCCTCGCAAACCTGGCGGGTGACCGGATCGTGACGAGTGTTGGGGATCTACTCCCGAACGCGTTCGGGCCAGACGTGTTGGTTAAGGGTTTAGAGTAAAGAGTTAAGAGGAAAAACCTTGGGTCGACAGTCGCCTCCAAGCAGACCCTGTCGTTCGAATTCTATCCCCTAACGTCCTAATTCTTAACCTCTTAACTCTCAGCCCTTGACACCGGGGCATTCCAGACCCATATTCAAATTGTCCCCAGGGACCGCGGGTTGTTGAACGGACCTCACGGCCGCGTTACCCACCGAAAAGGTCCGGGCGGGCACACCCGCCGCGACGAAATCCCGCCCCCGCGGGGTTTCGTTTTTTCTACCCGTTTCCGTCTCCGTATCCGACTGAGACATTGGCAGCCGAGTTCACATCGGGCACGGGCACGGAAACGGAGACGGGCACGAGTTTGACGATAGGCACAGTCCCCGCCAAACTCACTGCGGGATGACCGACCTCAAACACAAGCTCGCTCTGGAACGTCGGCTCGCGCGAAGGCAGCGGCGTCGGGAGGAGTACCGGCGGGGGCTGCGGCCGATTGCAATCGCCGCCTGGAACATCACCAAGGAGCACAACGTGGGGTCGTTGGTCCGCACCGCTCATGCCGTTGCCGCCGAGGAGGTGGTGCTGGTGGGTGAGCGGGAGTGGAATGTCGAGGCGGCGCGTACTGCGGAGCTCTACACGAGGGTGACCCAGCTCAGCGACGCGGCGGCCTTTCGGCGTTATCTGGAAGAGAAGAAGTGGGACCTGGTGGCGGTTGAGCTCGACCCACGGGCAGTCAGTCTTTTCAAGGCGGAGTATCCACAACGCCCCTGCTTCCTCCTCGGCGCCGAGCTCGGCGGCGTCCCGCCGGATCTGCTCGACGAGGCGAAACTCATCGTCGAGATTCCACAATGGGGGCTCGTGCCGTCGCTCAACCTAGCGGTTGCGGGCTCGATCGTCCTCTATGACTTCCTCACAAAGCTCGACCGTGACGGCCGGCTGGATCGCCCCGACGGCGGGTTAGCCGCTCAACTGCCCACTGGATATGATGTGGATCACACGGAGTAGAGTTTCAGTCGTGGGCATTGGTTGTTCGCGACCTGATGCCCTGATAGAGTGGGCCTGCCCAAACCCACACGCGAACGGCGCAGCGCAATCGGCTGTCCGCGTGGCAAAATCAGGAGGCAAATATGCGGAACGCGACGCGCATGACGGCAACGGCCCTGGTGATACTGATCTCTCTATACATCGGCGCGTGCAAGAGCAGTGGCTCAAGGGTTCAGGCGCCGCCCCCGTCCCCTATCCCCTCGCCGACCGCGGCGAGCACGATGCCGGAGGAGGTGGTGTACGAGCCGGTCACCGAGACCATCGTCTCGCAGGAGGTGACCGAAGAGCTGCCGGAGGATCTCGCCCAACTCAACGCGCAGGGGTACCTCGAGGATGTTTTCTTTGAAACCGACCGATTCGATCTCACACCCGCAGCCCGCGAGACCCTGACCCAAAACGCAGCATGGTTGCAGAGGCACCTGACCATCTCCATCCTCGTCGAGGGTCACTGCGACGAGCGCAACACCCGGGAGTACAACCTCGCGCTGGGTGAGCGCCGGGCCAGCGCGGTGCGCGAATACATGGTCTTTCTCGGCATTCCCGTGCAGCGGATCCAGATTATCTCGTACGGTGAGGAGAAGCCGTTCGCGCTCGGCAACGACGAGAGCGCATGGTTTTTGAACCGCCGTTCGCATTTCGTGATTGTCGCGCGATAGGAGAAATAACATGCGGACGATTTACCTGTTGGCATCGCTGTTGGCCGTGGTCTCGCTTGCCGCCTGTAGTACCTCGTCGGAGGACATGGCTCTTTTGCATCGAGAGATCACCGATGTCCAACGATCGGTGGACACGCTGCAGACCGAGGTCATTGACCAGTCGGACCTGCAGGCCATGGAAAAGTCGATGCAGGATTTGACCAACCAGAATCTGCGATCGAACGCCGATCTCGCGGCCAGGGTTGCCGCACTCCAGGAGCAGATCGAAGCCCTGCATGCCAGCCTCGAGCTCACAACCCGCCGCCTGCAACAGATCTCCCAGGAGCTCGCCGCAGCGCAGGGCATGGGAGCAGCCGGGGCCGTGTTGCCGCCGGTGTCGGTGGCATCGCCCGGAGAGGGGGGCGCCGGCGGTGCCGCAGCCGGTGCGGTCACGGGAGCGGCTGTGTCGTCGAGGAGCGCCGCGGGTCCCGAGGAGCTGTATCGTTCGGCGTATGAGGACTACATGCGGGGCAACTACGACCTCGCGAGGGACGGCTTTTCCGACTATATCGAGCGGTGGCCGCTGACCGAGCTTTCGGACAACGCGGTGTACTGGATTGGCGAATGCTATGACGCTCAGGAGCAGCCACAGGAGGCGCTCGACGCCTTCTCGAAGGTCCTCGAGGACTACCCGACGTCCGACAAAGCTGCTGCGGCGCAGCTCAAGAAGGGCCTGATCTACCTCAAGATGGGTGACCAGGGGCAGGGCGTGGTCAACCTCCAGTACGTGGTCTACGAGCATCCGGGTACCCGCGAGGCGGATCTCGCCCGCGAGCAACTGAAGTCGCTCGGGCTTACCATTCGGTAGGGCCGAGGCTTGAGGCTTGGGGCTTGAGGCTTGACCTGTGAGAGACCACCGAAAACTTGAGGCATTCCAGTTTGCCGATGAACTCGCGATCTCTGTTTATCGGGTGACAAAAGTCTTTCCGGCGACGGAGCAATACGGATTGACGAGCCAGATGCGGCGAAGTGCTGTTTCTGTTGCGGCGAATATCGTGGAGGGGAGTGCCAGAGAAACAACGAAAGACTATGTTCGTTTTCTTGTAATTGCCTTTGGCTCGGTCAGGGAGTTGGGGTATCTCGTGAGTTTAGCGAGGCGTCTTGGATACCTTGACGAACAAGCGGTTGAAGACCTTGAATCCAGTCAGAATCGAACCGCCGGATCGTTAGGAGCGCTCATCCAGGCTCTTCGGAAGTGACATCGCGGTGCCCAGTCGAGAGAGACCGAACATATTGGCAAGCCTCGAAGTGTCCAAGCCCCAAGCCCCAAGCCCCAAGCCCTCAATGTTGCGGCAGATGTAGACCTCACAGGGATTCCGGGTTATGATATGCGACCCGACGCATCAGCAAGAGTTGCGTCCGGTGAAGGAGAGTCGATTCGATGGCTACGATCAAGGGAACGAAGAAGCAGGCGCGCAAGCGCCACCGCCAGTCACTCGAGCGCCGAATGCGCAACCGTTCGGTGCGGACCCGGGTCCGCCGCCAGATGCGGATGATGCGAGTCGCCATGGCCGAGGGTGATGCCGCCAAGGTGAAGGAACTCCTCCCCGAGACCATGTCGGTGATCGACATCGGTTGGCGTAAGGGAGTGTTTCACCGAAATGCCGCGGCTCGCTACAAGTCGCGGATGGCGCGCCAGGCCGAGGTGATCATCTCCGGCAAGGAAGCCTGAGGAAATGGGAGAAGCCCTGCTCACCACAACCGTTCCTTCGGGGAACCTGGTGAGTCGGGGCAAGGTTCGCGACATCTACGCCACCGACGACGGGCTGGTCCTGGTCGCCACCGACCGGATCAGCGCCTTTGACAGTGTACTGTCGCCGGGCATCGCCGGTCGAGGTGAGATTCTCACCCGGCTCTCGACATTTTGGTTTCGGCGATTCGCCGACCGCGTGCCGAACCACCTCCTGGCCACCGACCTGGCCGACTTCCCCGCCCCCTTCAACGACCATCCCGAGTTGGCCGGTTGCAGCGTTTTCGTTCGCAAGCTCGAGCCCATCCCCGTGGAGTGTGTGGCCCGCGGCTATCTCTCCGGATCGGGATGGAAGGAGTACTCCGCTGACGGCACCGTCTGCAGCATCAGTCTGCCGCAGGGACTGACGGAGTCGGCTCGGCTGCCCGAGCCCATTTTCACCCCGGCGACCAAGGCCACCGACGGTCACGACGAAAACATCAGCTTCGAACGGATGGTTGAGATCGTGGGGGAGGAGACGGCGACCCGTCTTCGTGACCTCACGCTCGAGCTCTACGGCGCGGCAGCCGACTACGCTCGTCAGTGCGGGATCATCATTGCCGACACCAAGTTCGAGTTCGGCTTTGACGGCGACGGCAGGATCGTCTGGATGGACGAGGCCTTGACGCCGGATTCATCGCGGTTCTGGCCGGCCGACGATTACCAGCCGGGACGACCCCAGGCGTCGTTCGACAAGCAGTACGTGCGTGATTGGCTGGAGGCGAGCGGTTGGGACAAGGAGCCCCCTGCGCCGACCCTCCCCCCCGAAGTGGTGGAAGGCACCCTGTCGCGGTACGGGGAGGCCTACCGGTTGCTGACGGGCGAAGACCTCACGGCGGTGACGTCCAGCTACTGATACAGCAAAAGCCCGGGTACCAACCCGATGAGTGGAGGAATATCCATGACCGTGTATGCGACAGAGAACATCCGTAACGTGGCGGTGGTCGGCCACCCCGACACCGGCAAGACCTCGCTGGTGTCGGCGATGCTCTTCGACAGCGGCGCCGTCAACCGCCTGTGCAAGGTGGACGACGCCAACACCACCACCGATTTCGACGAGGACGAGCACGATCGCAAGATCACGATCAGCACCGCGGCCGCGCACTTCGAGCACCGAGGGGTCAAGGTGAATCTCCTCGACACTCCGGGTTACGGCATATTCACTACTGACGCGCTGCAGGGGTTGCGGGTGGCGGATACCGCGCTGACCTTGGTTTCCGCGGTCGCCGGGCCTGAGGTGCAAACCGACAAGATGTGGAAGGCCGCGGCCGAGTACGAGCTTCCGGTGCTCTTTGCCGTCAATCTCATGGATCGCGATCGCGCCTCCTTTGAGCGTACGGTCGGGGCCCTGCAAAAGAGGTTCGGCCGCGAGGTGACCCCGCTGCAGCTGCCCATTGGCGAGGAGGCGGATTTTGTGGGCGTGGTCGATCTCGTCAGTGGCAAGGCCTGGACCTGGGAGCACGACGCGAGTGGCAAGGGCACCGAAACGGATATTCCAGGTGACATGGCCGATGCTGTCGCTTCGGCACGCGAAGCGCTGATGGAGATGGTCGCCGAACAGGATGAGAAACTGATGGAGAAGTACCTCGAAAATGGCGAGCTTGACGCAGAGACCTTTGCAGCATGGCTCAAGAAGGCGATCACAGCCAGAGAGCTCTTCCCGATCTTCGCGCTGTCCGGCGGCAAGAACATGGGCGTGCAACCGCTCATGGACGCTCTGGTCGATGTGGTGCCCTCCCCCGACTGGCGGCCGGTGCCGGCGATCGTGGACGGCGAGGAGCAGGAGCTGGCCGCATCCGCTAACGCGCCGTTCGCGGCCTACGTGTTCAAGACGATCTCAGACCCATTCGCAGGCCACATCACCCTGATGAGGGTCTTTTCTGGGGGCGTCGCCACGGATGCCAACGTGACCAACGCCACGCGTGATTCTGCGGAGCGCCTGAGCGGTCTTTCGATCCCCCAGGGCAAGGAAATCGAGCACGTTGCCGAGCTCGCGGCCGGTGACATCGGGGCCCTACCAAAGCTCAAGGACAGCCACACCGGCGACACTCTGTGCGAGGCCAAGACCTCGATCCTGTTGTCTCCGGTGCCGATCCCCGAACCGGCGATCAGCTTCGCCCTCGAAGCAGAGTCCAAGGGCGACGAAAACAAGCTCGCGACAGCCCTGTCAAAGATCCGCGACGAGGACCCGACCATCACGATCGGGCGCGACCCTCAGACCAAGGAGATGTTGATCTCCGGCGCCGGCCAGCTGCACGTCGAGGTGGTGATCGGCCGGCTCAAGAAACGTTACAACGTCAACGTCGTTCTCCACCAGCCCAAAGTGCCCTACCGCGAGACCATCAAGTCGTCGGCTGAGGTCACCACCCGACACAAGAAGCAGACTGGCGGTTCAGGCCAGTTCGCCCAGTGCTCGATCACCATGGAGCCCAACCGTGGTAAGGGCTACGAGTTCATCGACAAGATCTTCGGGGGCTCGATCTCGCAGACCTACCGGCCGGCGGTGGACAAGGGCATCCAGGAAGCCGCCGAGCGCGGCGTGGTCGCGGGCTACCCGATGGTGGACTTCAAGATCACCCTCCTCGACG
>RCNG010000277.1_pt1 | contig 22360 bp, 21 predicted proteins | sample 2041371 | NCBI WGS metagenome assembly RCNG01 (sample SAMN09708227, study PRJNA481090) | Marine sediment metagenome, whole genome shotgun sequencing project. | biome: marine sediment; feature: ocean; material: sediment; isolation source: Sewage treatment plant 1 marine sediment (STP1) ... | reverse complement strand
CCATCGTAGGCACCGAAAACCACGCGCCCGATCCGGGCCTGCGCGATAGCCCCAACGCACATGACACAGGGCTCCAGCGTCACGAACAGGGTTGCGCCTGATAGCCGGTGGTTATCCATCGCTCTGCACGCATCGCGCAACGCAACGATCTCAGCGTGCCCGCTGGGATCTGCATCGGAGATGGAGCGATTATGCCCGATGCCGATGACCTCGCCGTTTACAACAACAACGGCGCCAACGGGAACTTCCCCGGCGTCCGCCGCAATAGTCGCCTGCACCAGCGCCGCGCGCATGCCGACAATATCCTGTTCCAAGTACGTCATAACAGCGGAATCCTCACGACAGGTGCCAAAGCCCTGAAAACAAGCAGTGACCTAGGCACTCTCATCGATATTGATCTTGAAGGGGCTCAATAGGCCCAGCACATCGGGAACACTGAAGGTGGCTCCTTCAATAGAGTTGTTCAATGGGTCGATCGTGTAGTTAATGGCGTCCTTGAAATTACTGCGATCGAGCCTGGACAGGTTGAACCTGGCATTCGCGAAATCCGTCCGGAAAAAATCTGCTTCGCTAAGATCGCATTCAGAGAAATCGACATCGTGCGCCTTGCAGTTTGTTAGCTGTAGCTCGGGTAATTTCAGGCCGCTGAAGACACAATAGCTTATATCGCAGGCGTCAAAAACAAATGGCGCGGAGAGCGCCACGCTACCCCAGTTCAACGATGTCCAGTTGATTCCGGTGACCTTGCAATTCTTGAATTCAGTGCCGCTAAATCTCGTTCCGTCGAGTCCGACAATATTGAGGTTCGAGTCTTTGAAGACGCAGTCGGAAAACTTGCAGTCAATAAATTCGGATTCCGAGAAATCGCAGCCCAGGAACTTGCAGAGTTCAAACGTAGTTGATCGAATCTTCTGCCGCCTGAATTCCAGGCCGTCAAAAACCTGCTCTTCGTAGGAAGCGCCGTCTTCGACTTTTATTCCCACTCGATAGTCGCCGGCGGCTTGCCGGAAATATCATAGGTAACACGGGAAATACCGTCGACTTCGTTGATGATTCTTAAGGAAACGTGCTCGAGAAAATCGTACGGCAGACGTGCCCAACGTGCGGTCATGAAGTCGATGGTCTCAACAGCGCGCAGCGCAATCACATAGTCGTAGCGGCGACCGTCACCCATAACGCCGACGGAACGGACCGGCAGGAACACAGCGAATGCCTGGCTCGTCTTGTCGTACAGTCCGTGCTTGTAGAGCTCGTCAATGAAAATGTCGTCCGCGTATTGCAGCTTCTCGACAAAATGCCGCTTTACCTCACCGAGTACGCGAACACCGAGACCGGGACCGGGAAATGGATGACGGAACACCATCTCACGCGGCAGGCCCAACTCCAGGCCGATCTTGCGAACCTCGTCTTTGAACAGTTCGCGAAGAGGTTCGATGAGGGACATCCGCATGTACTCTGGCAGACCGCCCACGTTGTGGTGCGACTTGATGACGTGTGCCTTACCGGTCTTGGCGCCGGCCGACTCGATAACGTCCGGATAGATCGTGCCCTGCGCCAGCCAGTGGACGTCCTCGAGTTTGGCGGCTTCTTCCTCGAATACCTCGATGAACTGCCCGCCAATGATCTTGCGCTTCTCTTCCGGGTCCTCGACACCGTCGAGGGCGCGGAAAAAGCGTTCGGCCGCGTGCACACGAATCACGTTCACGCCGAGATGATCGGCGAACAGTTGCATCACCTTGTCACCTTCGTTAAAGCGCAGCAGACCGTGATCGACAAACACGCAGGTTAGCTGGTCGCCAATAGCCTCATGCAACAATGCCGCAACCACCGAAGAATCCACGCCGCCGGAAAGGCCGAGCAATACCTTGCCATCACCCACCTGCTCACGAACGGTGTCGATCGCATCTCTGACAATGTTGCCAGGCGTCCAGTCGCCAGCGCATTTGCAGATATCGCGTACGAAACGCCGGAGGATCTCTTCGCCTTTGAGCGTATGCGTGACCTCGGGGTGAAACTGTACGCCGTAGAAATGTCGCGCCGGGTCCTCCATCACAGCCAGCGGCGAATTGCGGCTGCTGGCCGTCGCCTTGAATCCGGGCGGCAACGACTCCACTCGATCGCCGTGACTCATCCAGACTTTCAGAAGCGCCTCGTCATCGCTGTCGCTCAGGTTGGCAAGCAGCTCGGAGTCACCGGGGGAGATCTCGGCGTAGCCAAATTCGCGGTGAATGGACGCTTCAACCTTGCCACCGAGTTCCGAGGCCATGGTCTGCATGCCGTAGCAAATACCGAGGACCGGAACGCCCAGTTCGAAAATCGAATGCGAGACCTTCGGCGGATCGTCGAGGTTGACTGACTCGGGCCCGCCCGACAACACGACACCGCGCGGTCCGAACGCCTTAATGTCCTCATCCGACATGTCCCAGGGGTGAATCTCGGAGTAAACGCCGCACTCGCGAACGCGTCGCGCGATCAGCTGCGTGTACTGGCTGCCAAAGTCCAGAATCAGCAGCTTGTCGGCATGGATATTGGTTTGCATTAGCGGGTGTCCTTGCTCGTCGTTTAGTGTGGCTTCACAAGGCCGCTAGTTCTTGACGCGATAATTGGGTGCTTCCTTGGTGATCGTCACGTCGTGGACATGACTCTCTGTCATGCCGGCGCCCGTAATGCGGACAAATTTCGGCTTGTTCCGCATTTCCTCGATACTCCCGCAACCGGTGTAACCCATCGCTGCACGCACCCCGCCCAATAGCTGGTGCACGATTGCAATCATGCCGCCTTTGTACGCGACTCGACCCTCGATGCCTTCCGGCACGAGCTTCTCCAGCTCTTCGGTTGCATCCTGGAAGTAACGATCCGAGGAGCCATGCGACTGACCCATCGCGCCTACCGAGCCCATGCCCCGGTATGCCTTGTAGGAGCGGCCCTGGAAGAGTTCGACTTCGCCCGGCGATTCTTCGGTGCCGGCAAACAGCCCGCCGATCATTACCGAATGGGCGCCAGCGACCAGCGCTTTCGAGATATCGCCGGAATAACGAATGCCACCATCCGCGATCAACGGCGTACCAGTCTTGCGCAGCGCCTCGGCAACTTCGGCGACCGCCGAAATCTGCGGCACGCCGACACCGGCAACGACCCTGGTCGTACAGATTGACCCGGGGCCGATACCAACCTTGACGCCATCGGCGCCTGCATCGATGAGCGCCTCTGCGGCATCGGCCGTAACAATATTGCCACCGATCACCTGGATGTCGGGGTGCGTCGTCTTGACGCGGCGCACGCGATCGAGAACGCCTTTAGAGAAACCGTGTGAGGTATCGACAACGATCAGGTCGACGCCCGCTTCGACAAGCGCGGCAACGCGATCATCGGTGTCAAAACCCGTGCCTACCGCCGCTCCCACGCGCAGGGCTCCGCTACCGTCTTTGCAGGCCAGCGGAAAGTCCTTCGCCTTCTGAAAGTCCTTTGCCGTGATCATGCCTTTAAGCTCAAAATCGTCGCCAACAACCAGCACCTTCTCGATACGATGCTGATGCAGCAGTCGCAACACCTCTTCCTCGTCGGCGCCTTCGCGCACCGTTACGAGCCGGTCCTGCGGCGTCATCACCGTCGAGACCGGCGCGTCCAGCTGCGTCTCGAAGCGCAGGTCACGGTGCGTCACGATACCCACCGTGCGCGCCCCTTCCACGACCGGCACGCCCGAGATTCCCATCGCGCGCGTCAGCTCGATGACCTCGCGTATCGACATGTCGCTGGTCACGGTAATCGGGTTGCGAACCATGCCGGATTCGAACTTCTTAACCATCAGAACCTGGCGCGCCTGTTCTTCGACCGCCATGTTCTTGTGAATCACACCGAGACCACCTTCCTGGGCTAGCGCGATCGCCAGCCGGGACTCGGTGACCGTGTCCATGGCGGCGGACAACAGTGGAATACTGAGCCGGATTTCCCGGGTGAGATCGGTACTCAGGTCGACCTCGCGCGGCAATATCTCGGAATAACCGGGCTGCAGCAGGACGTCGTCAAAAGTGAGGGCTTCCTTGGCGATTCGCATGGAGGATTCTTCGCTTGGTTGCGGTTAAACGATTAATTGTACGCGCGCACGATTTGCGCGTAAACGATAGACAGCGACGATATACTTGCTAAATGCCCGCCGAAGCCGCCATCTCTGTCAGTCAGCTCAATCGCCGCGTCAAAACCCTGCTTGAAAAGGGTATCGCGCAGCTTTGGGTCGAGGGGGAGATCTCCAACCTGTCACGGCCTGCCTCCGGGCACATCTATTTCAGCCTCAAGGACGACACTGCGCAAGTGAGCGCCGCCTGGTTCAGGCAGCGGCAGCGCGGCCCGGCGGTCGGCTATAAGAACGGCGATCGCGTACTCGCCTTCGGACGCGTCAGTCTCTACGAGGCTCGCGGCAACTACCAGCTCATCGTTGAGCGCATGGAGCCCGCCGGCGAAGGCGTGCTGAAACGGCGCTTCGAGGCATTGAAGAAGAAGCTGCTCGAGGAAGGCCTGTTCGACGAGGAGCGGAAAAAGCCCCTGCCCGCCCTACCAACACGCATCGGTGTGATCACGTCACCGAGCGGCGCGGCGATCCGCGACATCCTGAGCGTATTGGGCCGACGTTTCCCGGCGGTGCCGGTGATCATCTACCCTGCTGCCGTGCAGGGTGACGCGGCACCCAACGAGCTCGTCGAAGCGCTGCAAACCGCAGTGCGGCGGGATGAGTGCGACGTTCTGATCATCGGTCGGGGCGGAGGCTCGCTTGAAGACCTCTGGGCGTTTAACGACGAACAGCTCGCGCGCGCGATCGCAGCCTGCCCATTGCCCGTTATCAGTGCGGTAGGGCACGAGGTGGACTTTACGATTGCGGACTTCGTTGCCGACGTCAGGGCGCCGACGCCCTCGGGAGCGGCCGAGATCGTCGTGCCAAACCAGCACGACTGGGAGCGCCGCATCGCGTCGCTGGCGCTGCGTATTGGCCGCATCGGCCAGCGTTCCGTCGAGGACCGCGGTCAGCGCATGGACTGGCTCGCGCGGCGTCTCGTTGCCGCAAGCCCGGCAGCGACGCTGCGGCGTCAACAAGACAGTCTCCGCGAAAGTCGGGGGCGACTGTCGTCAGCAATACGTCAGCGCCTGTTGTCAGACAAGAACCAGCTGCAGGCGATTCGCGGCACGCTCTTGCAGCAGTCGCCGGCGATTTCGGTACAGCGTAATCTCGGCCAGTTGTCAGAGCTGCGGCAGCGGCTCTCGATGTCCGCTCGCTCGCTGCTTGCCGCGGTCGATCATCGGACGGCACTACTCGGGCGCGCGCTGCATTCGGTGAGCCCGCTCGCGACGCTCGATCGTGGTTATGCGATTGTCATGGACGCAAGCACGAACAAAGCCCTGCATGACGCGACTGACGTGAGCGTCGGGAATGACATCCGCGCCCATCTGTCGAAGGGTGAGCTCATCGCAACGGTTAGCAAGGTGATACGCGATGAATAGACGGTTTATCACGATGCTGTGCACGGTGCTTCTGCTGCAATTAGCGGTAATCGAGACGTCGCATGCTGCGGCTGAGCATTCACCATGGCCAGGCGGCATTGCGATCGTAGACATCGGCAGCGGTGCTGAGCCGCCCATGGTGACGCTGCGCGACAGGCCGGTCATGGTCATGACCAGGGACGAGCGCTGGCACGCGATCGTCGGCATCCCGCTGGACACAAGCGGAGAAACGCTGACCCTGCGTGTCGCCGACGAAGAGGTCGTGATCGAACTGGTGTCACGCGCCTATCGTGAGCAGCGATTGACCGTGAAGAACCAGAGTTACGTGACGCCGGGACAAACTCAGCTCGAACGCATCGGCGCCGAGCGCAAGATCATTGATGCGGCGTTGAATCAGTTTCGGCGGGTCGCGAGCGACGGTGTCGAACTCACGGCACCGGTCGAAGGGCCGCGCAGCTCAAGCTTTGGTTTGCGACGATTCTTTAACGACCAGCCGCGCGCGCCGCACAAGGGCATGGACATTGCGGCAGTCACGGGGGAAGCCATCGTCGCGCCCAGGCGCGGCGTTGTCGCTGCAACTGGCGACTTCTTCTTCAATGGCAATACAGTCATCGTCGATCACGGCCAGGGCTTCGTAACGATGTATTGCCACCTTAGCGCTATCGACGTTCAGACCGGCCAGGCGCTGCTTGGTGGAGAAAAGATCGGTGCGGTCGGCGCGACCGGCCGCGTGACGGGGCCGCACCTGCATTTCGGCACCTACCTGAACGGCACGGCGGTCGACCCGGCTATTCTGCTTTCTGAGTAGGCGGCGGACAGGCGTCGAAGAACTCGCACATCACCGGGCGGAAGGCGTCCATTTCCACCAGGAACGAGTCGTGCCCGCGAATGCAATCGAGCTCGGCAAAGTGGGCGTCATCGCAGACCTCCGCGAACCCCTTGGCCAGCTCGCGTTGCTGTGCGATCGGGAACAGTATGTCGGTGCGTACGCCGATGACCAACGAGCGTTCGAGGTTGAGCCGTTTGAAGCCGGACTGCAGAGAACCACCGTACTCCGCCAGGTCAAAAAGATCCGACGCATGTGACAGGTAAAGATAACAGTTTGGATCGAAGGCGCCGGTGAATTTTTGCCCGTGATTCTCGAGATAGGATTCAACGGCAAACTCCGCCACGAACTGGTCCTCGATACGCGCATGGGTCGTTGAGCGCTCCCGGCCGAATCGCAGTGCCCACTCTTCGGCAGAGCGGTAGGTGATCATGCCCAGCTTGCGTGCCAGGCGCTGTCCGGTGATTGGCGGTTTACCCCGCGAGTACCTGCCTTTTTTCCACTTCGGGTCTGATCGAATCATCTCGCGCTGCAAGGAACGCACCGCAATCGAAAACGGCATCGCCCGCGTTGCCGAGGAGATCGAGATGAAGGCGCGCGTCGACTCAGGATGGCGTACGCACAGCGCGAGGCCAGTCATCCCACCCATCGAACAACCAACGACGGTGTGCAGCTGATCGATGCCAAGGTGCTTTACGACGAGCCAGGAAGACTCCGCAATGTCCTCGAGCGTAAGTACCGGAAACGTCAGGCGATAGGACTTGCCGGTTTGCAGGTTTTCGGAAGCCGGACCCGTCGAACCGAAGCAGCTGCCGAGGGAGTTGACGCAAATAACGAAATACCGATCCGTATCGATCGGCAGCCCGGAGCCGATCATATCCTCCCACCAACCGGGCGTTGGATCTTCGGCGGAGGATGTCGCATGCGCAGAGGGTGAAAGGCCCGTGAATATCAGGACGGCATTGTCTTTCTCGGCATTGAGATCACCCCAGGTCTCGTAGACCAGTGTGGGCGACTCAATCGCTCCCGCCCGATGCATTCGAAACGGGCCCTCGAACGTAACGCTTTTTCTCGCCGTGCTCATACCGGACTCCTCGCTGCGCGCTAGTGGGCTGCTTGGTAAATTCATACACTTTCAGAGCGAATAGACAGTGTCAATACAAGGCGCGAGTTGTGGGCATAGCACCGCTATGGCCGCGGCTCGCAACGCCGCAGTGGCGCCGTCTGTTCGCTCCCGGTGGGCGTGCATTGCCGGCCCGCTGGACGGCGTTACGTCGCTTGGTAAGGGCCTCGCCATTACCGGCGCGACATGCCTTGCCAGCGAACCGCCAGTGCACGCTGAAAGCGTGTGAATTTACCAAGCAGCCCACTAGTATACTCGCCGTTACTTCTTGACGCGTTTCATCAGGCGCTTGCGACTCCGCTCCTGCCGCGGCGTCAATTTGTTGCGACGGCCTTTGAACGGATTGTCGCTGGTCTTGAAGGCCAGCCTCACCGGCGTTCCCTTGAGTTTGAATACCTTACGGAACCGGTTGATCAGGTAGCGGCGATAGGCTTCCGGCAACTTTTCCGTCTGGTTACCATGTATCACGATGACCGGCGGATTGCGGCCGCCCTGGTGGGCATAGCGCAGACGTATGCGACGGCCGCGAACCATCGGCGGCGCATGTTCCATGACGGCGCTCTCCAACTCGCGGGTCAGCTCCGTCGTGGAAAGATCGCGCATTGCAGCGCGATAGGCCCGCTCGACGGCCGGCAACAGGTCGCCTACCGCAGTCCCGTGCAGCGCAGATATTGTTATACGCTCGGCGAAATCCAGGAATGGCAAGCGCCGATCCAGTTCGTCGCGTATGCGCTTACGCTCATAGGCGGACAGGCCATCCCATTTGTTCGTGACCACAACCAGCGCTCTGCCGCGCTCCAGCACCAGGCCGAGCAGGCTTACATCCTGCTCGGTGACACCTTCGTGCGCATCGAGCACGGCGATGACGACCTGCGCCTCTTCGATCGCCTTGAGCGCCTTGATAATGCTGAACTTCTCGATGGCCTCATGCACCCTCGCCTTGCGACGAATGCCAGCGGTATCGATCAGCTGGTATTTGCGATCGTTGCGTTCAAAAGGCACCGCAACGCTGTCGCGTGTCGTCCCGGGTTGATCGAACACGACGAGCCGCTCTTCGCCAAGCAGTCGATTAATCAGTGTTGACTTGCCCACGTTCGGCCGTCCGATAACGGCAATACGCAATTCCTCGTCATCGTCTTCGTCAGCCTGATCGTCGGGCTCAGTTTCGAACTCGGCCAGCACGGCGTCCATCAGTGCAGCGATGCGATCACCGTGCGTCGCCGAGACGGCGATCGGTTCTCCGAGCCCCAATCCATGAAACTCGCCACTGGCAAGCACAGCGTCGAGGCCCTCCGCTTTGTTGACCGCCAACCAGGTGCGTTTCGCGTGTTTTCTCGCCAGCTCTGCGACATGTTCGTCGGCCGCTGTCAGACCGCTGCGGCCGTCCACCATGATGATCGCCGCGTCAGCTTCCGATAGCGCACGCTTGGTTTGCTCGACCATCGCCTCTTCGATGCCAACTTCACCGCCGGCGACACCGCCGGTATCGATTGCGAGATAGGGAATGGGGCCGAGCTTGCCGAAACCGTAATTCCTGTCACGGGTCAGCCCGGGAAAGTCAGCCACCAACGCGTCGCGCGAACGCGTCAGGCGATTAAACAGTGTGGACTTGCCTACATTCGGCCGGCCGATCAGGGCAATGACGGGTAGCATGATAGTGCACCTTTACCGAAGCCGATCAGGACTCGTCGACCGCGATATCGGGCGCCTCGCGCTTCGGCCGTTCGTCAATGACTTCATAGGCTGCGAGCGCACCGGCATCGTTCTGCACGTAGAGCCGATTCGCAATGCCTACGGGCGCATTGCTGATCGCTCCTCCACCCAGTTTGATTCGTGCCACAGGGCTGCCGTTCAGATTGCTGAAGAAATGCACGTATCCCTCGAGATCACCAACTGCGACAGTCGTATGAAATGGCGTGGGCAAGGTGGGCTCGCGCCGCAGCAGATCGCTGCTGCGCCATGACTCAACGCCATCGCGCTTTGCGAGCGCCACGATCTCCCCACCGTCGGTAGCCGTGTACACGCTGCTCCAGTCCGCGGACACGCCTTCGAACGAGGATATCTCCCGGCTCCAGAGAACCTGGCCCGACTCTGCGGCGACGGAGGCGAGCCTGCCCTGGTAGCCGACCGCAAAGATGTCCTGTCCGACGACCGCAATGGAACCATCGATGTCGGATAGCCGATCAAGGTCAGAGCGTCCGGTAGGCGGTGACAGCAGCGACTCCCAGGCGACGTTACCCGTGTCGCGATCGGCGGCAATCAAGCGCCCGTTATCGAATCCACCAATAACGGTCGTGCCAGCGAGTACCGGATCGGCCGATCCGCGCATTGTCAGAGTAGGCGTCGATTGTTCCAGTGACCACAATTTTCGGCCGTCAAAGATCGACAGGGCCTGCATGCGATTGTCGATAGTCTGGACAACAACTACCTCACCGCTGATCAGAGGACGCGCCAGCGACTCGCCGTTGACGTTCTTGCGCCAGACTTCCTCGCCTGTGGACGCATCCAGAACAACGGCGATACCGTTTCGCGCTACAACAACAACACGATTCTCGCCGACTCCGGGACCTGCCGACAGCTCCGTATCGAGCTTCCGTCGCCAGATCTCGCGGCCGGATTCAGGGTCGAACGCAGCAACCACACCGTCGTAACCCGCCGCGTAAATACGCGTGCCATCACCGACCGGCCGCAGGGCGACGCGCAGGAAAGCGGCATCGCCGCCGACTTTTGCGCTCCACAAGCGCTTGACCTTGAGCGTCTGCTTGAAACTAACCAGATCCTTGGGCTCAAGTTCTTCATCCTTGTCACCAAAGACTCCGCACGAGACCAGCGACGGCATTGCCGCTACCAGTAACACCATGCGCCAGAACTGGCTCACTCAGTAGACTCTTCGGCCGCGTCGGCATCCGCGGCGGGCTCAGCGACAGGTTCAGCGACAGGTTCGGCAGACGGTGTCTCCGGCGATACCTCCTCAGCGGAAACCTGCGGCAAATCGAGCGCCTTCCACTGCACCAGTTGCTGATCAATCGTGCCCTGTGCCAGTGGATCCAGCAGCACCGCCTGGTAAGCGGCTTCGGCTTCCGCAACGCGACCGAGCGCATGGTAGGCATCGCCCAGCACCTCGCTGTACGCAGGCGCAAAACCGGCACTTTCCTGCCCTTCGAGCAGATCAACCACCTCTTGCGGCTTGTCCTGGTAAAGCAGAATGCGCGCGAGCCTGAGGCGCGCCAGCTGTTTGATTTCCGGCGAGGCAGAACCTGCAAGCAGTGCGCTCAGCGCATCGGCAGCGTCCTGGTCGCGGTTCTTGTCCATGTACAGCCTGGCCATCGCCAGTTTCGACTGCGCCTCGTAGCTGGTGTCAGCGAACGACATGCCCAGCTCATCAGCAGCGACTTCCGCCTGTTCCAGGTTGCCGCTAGCAACGCTGTTCGTCAGCGACTCGTACAACGCCGAGGCCTCCAGCTGTGCTTCGAGCTTGCTGTTCTGGTAATAATTCCAGCCGAACAGCAGCAGCGCGCCAGCGGCGACACCAAAAATTATGTAACCGCCGTACTCAGACCACCAGCCGCGTATCTGATCGATTTGTTCTTTCTCTGAAAGTAAGTCGTCCACTTAACTACCTTTATTTCCGTTCCGCACCGGGACTTGCTGGTGCCTGTTTTAACTTGCCCGCGAGCGTTGCAGCGATGTTATCCAGTGCCACGCTCTCCTGTTCCTCTTTGCTGCGCAGCGGCTTGACGCCGATGCGGTCCTCGCTCAACTCATTCTCACCCAGAATCAACGCGTACTCGGCGTTGCTTTTGTCCGCACGCTTCATCTGCGACTTGAAACTACCGCCCCCCAGGTTAACGTCGACACGTATCCCTTCGATCGTATTCCGCAGTTCCTCTGCCAACGCGAATGCACGCGCGAGCGTACCCTCGCCGACTGCGGCGATATACACGTCCGCGAACTCCGCGGGCGCTTCGCCGCCACAAGCCTCGAACAACGCGACGAAGCGTTCAATACCCATTGCCCAGCCAATAGCCGGGGTTGCCCGACCTCCGAGCTTTTCAACCAGGCCATCGTAGCGCCCGCCAGAGCATACCGCGCCCTGCGCGCCCAGAGCGTCGGTTACCCACTCGAATACCGTCCGCGAATAATAATCGAGACCTCGGACCAGTCGAGGGTTGATCGTGTAGCTCACCCCGGCCGCATCCAGCAGTGCCTTCAGACCCTCGAAATGGCTGACCGACGCTTCGTCGAGATAATCCAGCATGACCGGCGCAGCCTCGACAAGCGCCTGCATTTCCGGGTTCTTGCTATCGAGGATTCTGAGCGGGTTTTGCTCGAGGCGGCGAATACTATCCTCATCCAGCTGACTTTTCACGCCGTTGAAGTACTCAACCAGGGCCTCCCGGTAGCGCAGCCGGGATTCCGGCATCCCGAGCGAGTTGATTTGCAGCTCGATGCGCGAGATTCCGAGGCGCTGCCAAAGCCGCGCGCTCATGATAATCAGCTCCGCATCGACGTCAGGACCTTCGTAGCCAAGCGCCTCGACATCGAACTGGTGAAACTGTCTGTAGCGCCCCTTCTGCGGCTTCTCGTAGCGAAACATCGGTCCCGCCGTCCAGAGCTTTTGCCGCTGATTATGCAGCAGGCCGTTGGTCATACCGGCACGGACGACGCTGGCCGTGGCTTCTGGGCGCAGGGTCAGGCTCTCACCATTGCGATCCAGGAAGGTGTACATCTCCTTCTCGACGATGTCGGTAACCTCACCGATCGAGCGCTGGAAAAGCTCGGTGTACTCCAGCAGTGGCAGTCGAATTTCTGCATAACCGTAGGACTGCACGATATCCCTTACGACTGTCTCCAGGTACCGCCAGGTCCCTGAAACCTCAGGCAGGATGTCGTTCATTCCACGAATGGCTCTTGGTTTCACGTGTCTTTCCGGGGGTATCTGGTTGGGTGGCTCAGGAGCCGGCAATCGTGAGTCTTGCTGTGCGCCCGCGTCGTTCCGCCGCCCCGATGGCGCGTTCCGATCCGTTGACGCGAATACGGACATTCTCCGCATTGCCGAATAACACGTTAAACGGTGCTGCGCCGCTCAGTTCGACGGTGCGCCCGTCGGTGCCGAGGTCGAAGAACAGGCGGCGACCGTCGGCGTCGGTAATCTCCGTCCAGCAATCACCACTGTAAGTCAGCAATATCCGCATCTGGCCATCACCCAGCGTTGGCGATTCTGTTTCTTCGGCAGGCTCTTCGGCAAGCGGCGCGTCAGCCGCGTCGCCCGCGGAGTCCAGAATCGCTGAATCATCGTCCCCGACGTCCGCTGCCGCTGGTTCGGCTTCGGGCTCAGGAGCAGGCACTGCGGGCTGCGCAATCAGATCGACCGGGGCTTCCTCGACGACCGCGGGTGTGTAGGTGAACCACCAGTAAGCCGTCGCGGCGACGATAAGTACGACAACGACGGCGATCCAGGGTCCAGGGGACATTTCGCGGCGCGGGCGTCGGCGACCGGCAACCAGTGGCGGCATGCCTGTCGCCCGGTTCAGCTGATAATAATCAGCCATCACGTCGCCTTCATCGACGCCAACCAGCTGGGCGTATTTTCGCAAATGGCCTTTTGCAAAAACGGGCGCGCCGATGACGTCGAACTCATTACGCTCCAGAGCACGCACCTTCGGTTCATCCAGGTGCAGCTCTTTGGCAATTTCAAGTACCGAGATCTGCTGCTCGCGACGCGCTGCAGCCAGCCGCTCGCCGCCAACGGGGCCTTGTGGCTCTTCGCCGCTGGCCGTTCCCTCGTCTGTTTTGTCGGTGGCGTCGCTCATATTAGCCCGATTCCAGAACCTTGCGCGCTTCGGGCGAAGTCGGGAAGTCGCGCAGGAGTTGATTGACGTACTCAGACCGTGCCCGCCGATCCCCCAGCTTCGTCTCAATCTCCGCGCCAAGGAAGAGGATGCCGGCCGTAGTCTTGCCGACCCCCACCAAGCGCTGCAGGAAAGCCCGCGACGCCAGATAGTCTTCTTGCTGGTACTTCAGTAAGCACAGTTGCAGCAAGGCATCCGGATAATTTGTTTTGCGGTCCAGCGCCTGTCGAAAAAAGGACTCGGCCGCAGCGAAGTCCGGTTTTTGCAACATGCAAACGCCGGCATTCGTCAGCGTAATTTCGGCGTTATCATTTTCGGGATGAGTGGCGGCCTTGGCAAAATGCTTCTCGGCTTTGTCGAACTCGCGCTGATTGCAGGCAAATACCGCATAGGCATTTTGCACTTGGAAGTTGCTCGGCTCAACGCGTACGGATTCTTCATAGGCCTGCCTGGCGAGGCGCGAATTATCCAGAGCTTCATACGTTCGGCCGAGCGTCGAATGTGCTGACCCGTTCTTCGGTTCAAGCTCGATTGAAAGCATTAACCTGTCGCGCGCCAGGCCGTACTTGCCGTTCTGGAAATAGCGCACTCCGAGCTGGAAATTCAAGTCGGCGGCATCCGCCTCATCGGGCTCACTCTGCGCGGTTCCGGTCGTGGTCGAAATACACCCGCCCAGCAGCAGGAAACCTAACGCCGCGGACAGTATCAGTTCGCTCTTTTTCATGCGGATGCCATCCTTGTTTTTACTCGGTCTGATTTCTTGTTCGACAAATTTTTCTGACCCAATGGCCTGCGGATCCGGTCGCTCACTCTTCCCGCCAGCTGACCGCAGGCCGCGTCGATATCGTCGCCGCGAGTCTTGCGCGTTGTAGCAACCAAACCACGCTGCCGCAGTCGCTCCTGAAATTTTCGGATTGTCTCGGCGGAGGAGCGTTTGAAACGCGTATCCGGAAACGGATTGAACGGGATCAGGTTGATCTTGGCGGGTTTGCCTTTCAACAAGCCGGCCAACTGATCTGCGTGCGCAAGCGAATCATTGACGCCCCGCAGCATCACGTACTCGAAGGTAATAAAGCGGTTGGCGTGTTTTGCGGCATAAGCCCAGCAGGCCTGCAGAAGAGTAGCTATCGGATGCAATTTATTGATGGGAACGATCTCATCGCGCAGCGCATCATTCGGTGCGTGTAGCGACACGGCGAGTGCGACGTTGCATTCGTTGCCAAGCTTCTCCAATGCAGGCACAAGCCCTGAGGTGCTTACGGTCACGCGGCGGCGGGACAAGCCAAACGCGAGATCGGAAACAAGCAGATCGAGTGCCGGAGCGACATTGCGATAGTTCGCCAGCGGCTCGCCCATACCCATAAAAACAACGTTGGTAACGGCTGGCGCACCGTTGTTCCGACGTGGCAGCTCCTCAATCGCGTGCCGCACCTGGCCGACAATCTCGGCACTACTCAGGTTACGGTTGAAACCCTGCGCGCCTGTCGCACAAAACGCGCAGTCGAGCGCGCAACCGACCTGCGAGGAGATGCAAAGCGTGCCGCGCCCGGGCTCAGGGATGAAAACCGTCTCAACGGCCTGCCCGGCGCCGCTTGCAAACAGCCACTTGACCGTGCCGTCCGCCGAATCATGTCGCGCTGTCACGTCGGGCAGCGCAACTTCGGTTTCTGCGGCCAGCCAGGCGCGGGTCGCTTTGGACAAGTCCGTCATCTCGTCGAAGTCGGTGACGCCGCGTTGATAGATCCACTGCAGAAGCTGGCGTACACGAAACGGCTTTTCGCCATGCGCCGCAAAGAACTGCTCGAGATCGGACTGTGACATCCCGAGCAGATTTATCTTGGCGTTGACGGAAGACATGATGCAGATACCGCTTAGCGGGTCCTCGGGCAGACGCCGTCATCGCCAAAGAAGAAAGCGATCTCGACTGCTGCGGTCTCTGCAGCGTCGGAGCCGTGCACAACATTCTCCTCGATGCTCGCCGCAAAGTCCGCGCGTATGCTACCCGGCTCGGCATCGGCCGGATTGGTTGCGCCCATGATCTCGCGATTACTGGCAACTGCGTTGTCGCCGCTGAGAGCCTGGACCATGACCGGACCTGAAGTCATGTAGCTCACGAGGTCGTTGAAGAACGGACGCTCCTTGTGGACGGCATAAAACCCCTCTGCCTGGTCCTTTGTCAGGTGCATCATCCGCGCCGCAACGATTTGCAGCCCGGCTTTCTCGAAACGGCTGTAGATCTCACCAATCAGGTTCTTTTGCACGCCATCAGGCTTGATGATGGACAGCGTTTGTTCAACGGCCATGTGTTACTTCCTTTTTCTACTGTTCTTGAGGGTGGTGCCCGGCGATCCTGCCGGGCGTACAGATGCTAACCGCGAATTGTACTACGGTGATTTCAGACGTTGAAGCTTTCGCCGCAGCCGCATTCGCCGGTGATATTGGGATTTCGGAAACTGAAGGCCTCGTTGAGGCCATTCTTGATGAAATCGACCTCGGTTCCATCGATCAGCTGCAGTGCCTCCGGATCAACGACGACTTTGACGCCCTTGTCCTCGAAAATAACGTCGGATTCCTCGATGTCATCGGCATAATTAATGACATAGGAATAGCCGGAGCAGCCGGTTTGCGTAACGCCCAGCCGCAGGCCCAGGCCCGTGCCGCGCTTCTGCAAATGGCTGCGGACGCGCTCGGCCGCCGAATTGGTTAGCGAAATCGCCATGGTTGGTCTCTCATCTTGAATACGACTATTCTTGAATAGCGCTATGGAGGTACAGAACCGCCGCAAAAACTGTGCCCAAGCGACCGCACCGCATCTTCTAGGACAAGTATACGTCCGGTTTTCTCCACAGGTACAGGCAGAATTTGCATTATGTCCGAAGCGAGAAACCCTTCGAGACCCTCGACAGGCTCGCCCTCGTAGCGGGTGCAGAAGCACTCACAGGCGGCTATGAAGTGTGGGCAGCCCCACGCCTGGAAGCGAAGTACCTGTATTTGCCCGTCGCGCGCGCTGCCTGAGAGGCTGAGACGGACGCCCTGGCTCTCGACCGCGATGGCGACACCTCCCTCAAAGTCACCCGCATGCGCTGGCTCCGCGAAGTACTCCCGGACCAGCGGGCTGTAAGGATCCTCGCTCACGCGGCTGCCACCGGCGCCAGATCGCGCAGCCGGGCCACCGCCTCACGGTAGCGACGTGCCGCGAATTCGACCTCTTGTAGCCGCGTGGGCCGGCCCAGGCTGAAGCGAATAGCGCTCTCCGCCTGGCGATCATTGCGACCCAGCGCCCGCAGCACATACGAGGGCTCTTGCGCCTTCGAGTTGCAGGCCGAACCGGTCGCCACGCAGATCGAACCCAGAGCAAGCAACAGGCTTTCACCTTCGACATCGTCCACAGACACATTCAGTATCCCTGGAAAGCCGCCCTCGAGGTCGCCGTTTACGAGCAGACCGTCCACCTCGCGAATACCGACCCACAGTACTTCGCGCAGATCCTTCAGGTGGCAGAGGTCAGCCTCGATGCTCGATGCCGCAATTTCCGCGGCAAGGCCCAGCCCGGCGATGAGATCCGTCGGCAAGGTACCGGGTCGGATCCGACGCTGCTGGCCACCGCCGAACAGTATCGGCTCGACGCCACAGCCGGGGCGATTGGCGATATACAGTGCGCCAACACCTTTTGGCCCGTAAAACTTGTGACCGGTCAGGGATAACAGATCGACCGGTAGTGCGCCGAGGTCGATCGGAAGTTTGCCGACAGCCTGCGCCGCATCAACATGAAACAGTACATCGCGTTCACGGCAGAGGCTGCCGAGCGTCGCAATATCCTGCATCACACCGGTCTCGTTGTTCACGTACATGATTGAAGCAAGCTGCGTGTCAGCACGCAGGACCCGCGCGAAATCGTCCGGGTCCAGGTAGCCATTCGCATCCGGCTCGAGCCAGGTAACTTCGAAACCCTGCTTCTCCAGCTCATGAAACATGTCGGTGACCGCTTTGTGCTCCGTCGGCATTGTTACCAGGTGCTTGCCGCGATGCGCACGAAATCTCGCCGCACCCGCAATCGCAAGGTTATCCGACTCGGTCGCGCCAGAGGTCCAGACCAGCGTCCCGGGATCTGCGTTCAGCAGCGCCCCGACCTGTTCCGTGGCATTACGGATGATTGCCGCGCTCTTGCGACCGGCGATGTGAGTCGATGAAGGATTTGCAAACCCGGATTCGCGGCATTCGTACATGAGCTCGGCAACGCGCCGGTCGACAGGCGTCGAGGCGGCGAAGTCGAGGTAGATAAATTCGTCACTCATTTTCGGCCTGCCCTTTGCGGTCGATCGCGGTCAGCATGCCACGAAGAATATTGACCTCGTTCTTGTCGGGGCGTGCCCGGATGAAAAGCCGTCGCAGGCGACGCATCAGGTGTCGCGGATTCTCCGGGTCGAGGAAGCGGATGTCTTCGAGCACATTCTCGAGGTGCGTATAAAAGTGCTCCATTTCCTCGATCGTCGCCGGAGGTGCCTCGGTCTCGAACTGCGGGCCTGTGTCCAGCAGGCTGGCGACGCGCAGCTCGTAGGTTAATACCTGCACGGCCATCGCCACATTCAGTGAGCTAAATCCCGGGTCGGTCGGGATAGTCAGCAGCGTATGACACAGATCCAGGTCGTCGTTATGCAAGCCCGTCTTCTCGGGCCCGAAGACCACGGCCACCGTGCCCTGCTCGCTTTCACTGATCATGCGTTCGGCGCAATCCCGCGGACCCATGCTCGGCCAGCTAATGGTCCTGGAGCGAGCGCTGGCGCCGGCGACATAGACACAACCGCTCAGCGCATCGGCAAGATTTGTAAATACGGTGGCGTTGTCGAGAACGTCGGTTGCGCCCGAAGCTCGCACCGTCGCGTCCTGATGGGGAAAATAGCGCGGATTGACGAGCGCCAGGTCACTGAGACCCATGTTCTTCATGGCGCGCGCTGCCGCCCCGATATTCCCAGGGTGCGTGGTTCCAACCAGTACAATTCGTATCGACATAGCGTGTGGGCGTTCCCTTGACGACAGCTACCTAAAAGTCCGGTATTCTAGCGCCCCGGCGGCCCGCCCCGACAGTCCCCAGCGGACCGTGGCGAGGAATCGGCCCAGTTCTTTACCATTGATGGAATCGTTTCATGCACGCACTACTCAACGTAGCGGTAATGGCGGCGCGCCGCGCCGGTGCCGTTTTGATCAGGAACCTGCCAAAGCTCGAGAAGCTCAAGGTTGAGCAAAAAGGCCACAACGATTACGTCAGTGATGCCGATCACGCCGCCGAACGCGCAGTCATCGACGTCATCCAGAGGCACTACCCCGATCACGCCATCCTCGCCGAGGAATCCGGAATGCAGGGCAACGAGGATTCCGACACGGTCTGGATCATCGACCCGCTGGATGGCACGACCAACTATTTGCATGGTTTTCCAGTATTCGCCGTATCGATCGGCGTCAAAGTCGACGGTCGTCTGTCGCACGGCGTAGTCTACGACCCGCTGCGTCAGGACCTGTTCACCGCCTCGCGTGGCGCCGGCGCGCAGCTCAATGAACACAAGATCCGCGTGAGTGGTCAGAAAGAGCTCGAGCGTGCGTTGATTGGCACCGGCTTCCCGTATCGCCAGGCAAACAGTGACCTGGAGCCTTTCCTGAGCATGCTCGGCAAAGTGCTCAAGAACACCTCCGGTGTGCGTCGGCCAGGGGCCGCGGCACTGGATCTTTGCTACGTCGCGGCCGGACGGCTGGACGCATTCTGGGAGACAGGACTCGCGCCGTGGGACCTCGCAGCCGGGTCGCTCATCATCCGCGAGGCGGGTGGCATCATAAGCGGCCTCGATGGCAGCGAGGGTTACCTCGATTCAGGACACGTTCTGTGCGGCACACCCAAGATCTACAGCGCTATCGCCAAACTCTGCGCCAGCGACATCAAGGCAATTCTGCACAAATCATAACGCGCTGCGAGTGGCGACCTCCTGCAGGGAAACCCGCGCAAGAATTCGGCAGACGTACGATCGTAGGAGCGGCCCATTGGCCGCGAAGCGCAGCGGCGGTCGTCAGACCGCTATTGGAATCGGCCACTGCCCCGGCCTCCTAAAGGGAAACCCACGCAGGAGTCAGGCAAGCCCTTCCGCAATCAAATCGAAGAAACGTGTCGACCTACGGAAGATCGTCGATCAGTGACGGATCCTTGATCGGCTCAATCAGGTCCTGCGCGTTGACGTTCAGCTCGAGTGCCGTTGCGCTCGCCGTGTAAATCGACGAGTAGGTTCCGACCACCACGCCGACGATCAGCGCGATCGAGAACGGTGCGATCGACTCGCCACCGAGGACCAGCAAAGCCACCAGAACGAGCAAGGTCGTAAGACCTGTAATCAACGTGCGCGCCAGCATCTCATTGATCGAGATGTTCATAGACTCTTCAGCATCGACACCGCGCAGCGTGAAGAAGTTCTCACGAATACGGTCAAACGCCACGACCGTGTCGTTTAGCGAATAACCGATTACCGCGAGTACGGCCGCGACGACCGTCAGGTCGAATGGAAAATGAAAAAACGAAAAGAAACCGACGGTCACGATAGCGTCGTGCGCGAGCGCCGCAACGGCGCCTGCGGAGAACTTCCACTGGAAGCGAATCATGACGTACATGAAAATCATCAATAACGCGATTACCAGCGCCAGCGCGCCGCGTTCGGCGAGCTCACTTCCCACCTGCGCGCTTACGACATCGCCGCGACGCAGGTCTATCTTCTGTCCGTCCTTCTGCAGAATCTGCTGCAGGCGTTCACGAACCTCGTTGGCATCGCTACCTGGCTGCGGCGGCAAACGCAGCAGCACATCGGTGTCCCTGCCAAAACGCTGAACCTGCGCATCGGTGAACCCCTCTGCAGCGAGGTTGTTGCGAATCTGTTCGAGATCCGCCGCCTGGGGATAACCCACCTCGAGCAAGATGCCGCCGGTGAAGTCGATACCGAATTCCAGGCCGCGTGTTGCCAGCGATACAAGCGAGGCTATGACGAGTAGCACCGAGATCGCGAGCGCAATGCGTCGTCGTGACTTACTGAGGAAATCGATCTTGGTTGTCTTGCTGATGATCTTCATGGTTGGCCCCTAGACCGGTATCGACGTGAGCTTGCGCCCGCCGAACACCAGGTTGACCACTGCACGCGTGCCAACGATGGCCGTGAACATGGAGGTGATAATGCCCAGCATTAGCGTTATCGCGAAGCCCTTGATCGGGCCGGTACCGACACCGAACAGGACGATCGCCGCAATGAGCGTCGTGATATTGGCGTCGGTAATCGAGGACAGCGCTTTTTCATAGCCGGAGTTAATAGCATGCTGTGGCGACGCGCCCGCGGTGATCTCCTCGCGTATTCGTTCAAAAATAAGCACGTTGGCATCGACGGCCATACCGACGGTCAGGACGATGCCGGCGATCCCCGGCAACGTCAACGACGCCTGCAGGAACGACAGCATGGCAACGATGAAGACGAGATTCGAGAGCAGCGCCAGGTTGGCGATCAGACCGAAGGCCTTGTAGTAAATTGCCATGAAGACGATGACGGCGATGAAGCCGATCCTGATTGCGTTGAAGCCGCGATCAATGTTGTCCTGGCCGAGGCTCGGCCCGATAGTGCGTTCATCAATTTTGTAAACCGGTGCAGCCAGCGCGCCGGCGCGCAGCAACAGCGCCAGGTCGCGGGCTTCGGTAGGCGTGAGTCCGGTGATCTGAAAGCTGTTCTTGAATACGCCACGAATGGTCGCCGTGTTGATGACCTCTTCGATCTTGACCGTGCGCTGTTGCTCGACGCCGTTGCGCATGACCGTTTCGCGGCGGGTCTCGATGAATATGGACGCCATCGGCTTGTTCAGGTTTTCCATCGTCGTCTTCAGCATGCTTTCGCCACCCGCGCTATCGAGCGTGATGAAAACGGCAGGCTGGCCCTCGCTGAACCCGGATTCTGCATCGATGATCTGGTCGCCTGACGCAATCACCTTGCGTTTCAGTATTTGCGCCTGCTCGGTGCCTCGGCCCGGATAGCGACGTGATCCCGGCTCGTCGCCCGACTGGTCCACGAGGCGAAACTCAAGAGTGGCCGTCGCGGTCAGGATCTTGTTGAGTTGATTGGGGTCTTGCACACCGGGCAGCTGCACGACGATACGGTCCTCGCCCTCGCGCTGTACCAGCGGCTCAGCCACGCCCAGCTGATTGACACGATTGCGCAGCGTTGTCAGGTTCTGGTCAATGGCGAAATTCTGGCGGGCCTGGATTTGCGCGTCCGTCATGCGCACGGTCAGCGACTTGCCGTCGGCAGCGTCCTCAACATAAACGTCGGGATCCGCGCGCTCAATAATTTCGCGCGCCGCAGACTGGTCATCCGCGCTGCTCAGGCGAACAGTGATCAGCTGCTCATCGAGATCGACGCGGTTGCGGATCTTCGCGTCACGAAGACGATCCGAGAAATCCTCTTGATAGAGTTTCAGCCGGCTTTCGACGGCGGTGGCCATGTCCACTTCGAGCAGGACGTAAACGCCACCCCGGAGATCGAGGCCAAGACTCATCGGGCTTAAGCCCAGGTCGCGAACCCATTCCGGCAATTTCGGAGTCAGCGTCGTGGCAATATTTGCCTCACGGCTATACTGGTCACGCAAGCGCTCGCCGGCCAACTCCTGATCCTCAGTTGACTCGAAACGTATGACGGCACGACCCTCCTGCAGGTAAGACGCCTCAGGCGTGATCCCTGCCGCTTCGACAACGCGCACGAACTCGTCGAGCTTTGCTTCCGCAAACGGTTCGCCGTCATTGTCGGCGATCTGCACAGCCTCGACGCTGCCGTAAATATTCGGTAACGCCAGCAGGCAGCCCGTCATAAAAATGACGAGTACGAGCAGGTTTACCCACCAGGAGTATTTATTCATCGTATTTTGCCGCCGCCGGTTCAGGCTTCGTCGTAGGTCCCTTTAGGAACAACGACAGAGACGCTGCTTTTTTGTATTTTTATTTCCGTGTTGTCGCTGATCTTGACGACCGCATAGTGTTCACTAACGGCCGTAATCTTGCCAAGA
>RCNG010000618.1_pt1 | contig 22378 bp, 13 predicted proteins | sample 2041371 | NCBI WGS metagenome assembly RCNG01 (sample SAMN09708227, study PRJNA481090) | Marine sediment metagenome, whole genome shotgun sequencing project. | biome: marine sediment; feature: ocean; material: sediment; isolation source: Sewage treatment plant 1 marine sediment (STP1) ... | reverse complement strand
GAACAGGCGCCGGAGTTGGCGGGCACCAATCCCGAGCCGTTCACACAAGGCGTCGATGTTGGCGTGATCGAGCACGCCGTCTTCGATCAGGCGAAGGGCACGCGACACGGTGGTCGACGTTTCATTGGACGTGGGCGCGCCACCGCCTGATGGCGGCGCGCCCGCTTCGGGGGTTGAAGCGGACATAACGGGGACCCTTAGGGTAAACCGTTTTCGGCGATAAACCTAGCACTTTTCGGACTCTAGCTGCCCGAAATCACTGACCTACATTGGTGCCCAAGTCGCATTGTGTAAGCTGTCTCACAACCATGGAACGCCGAATCGCTGCTCGCGTTCTACGGGATCGCCGCCGAGCAATCCGTCGCACAGCCGCCAGACGCTCCATTGTTGATACCGTCGTCGCAAGCTTCACCGGCTGCGGTGTTGACGACCGCATCACCGCAGACCGCGAACGAGCAGTCGAGGTCGCAAAACGCGGTCTCGAAGCCGCCTCCGTCACAATCCTCGCCAGCGAAACCGTTCGCGAGACCATCGCCGCACGCAGCTGCGGTGCAGTCAACATCGCAGGTCGAGTTCCCACCGGCACCGGCGTCGCACGTCTCACCCGCCGTCGTGTTCACGTTGAAGTCGCCGCAAGTCGCCGCGCTGCAATCCGCGTCGCAGGTGGCGCTCTCGCCGCTGTCATCGCAGGTTTCGCCTGCGGTCGTATTGGTGGTCCCGTCACCGCAGGCTACCGCTGTGCAGTCGACGTCGCAGGCCGCGCTTTCGCCGCCGTCATCGCAGACCTCGCCAGCGCTGGCATTGGCCGCGCCGTCGCCGCACGCGACGGCCGTGCAGTCGAGGTCGCAGGTCGCGCTCTCCCCACTGTCGTCGCAGTCCTCGCCGGCGGTCGCGTTGACGGTGCCATCGCCGCACGCGGCGGGAGTGCAATCGATGTTGCACGAGCCGCTTTCGCCGGCAGTGTCGCAGGCTTCTCCCGCCGTGGGGTTGGGCGTGCCGTCTCCGCAGACCACGAACGTGCAGTCGGCGTCACAGGTCGCGCTCTCGCCGCTGTCGTCGCAATCCTCACCCGTTTCGATGAGGCCGTTGCCGCACGACGCCGGCGCCGCGCAGCCCGGCTCGCAGGATCCGGGGCCCGTCCCGTTGTTGACGCCGTCGTCACAGACTTCGCCGGCAGCAACGTTCAAGAGGGCATCGCCGCACTGCGGCGCGGTGCAATCGCTGTCGCAGGTTGCGCTCTCGCCACCATCGTCGCAGACCTCGCCTGCCGTCGTGTTGGTGGCGCCATCGCCGCACAGCGCAGCCGTGCAGTCGGCGTCACAGCTGGCGCTCTCGCCGCCGTCGTCACAGGTTTCGCCCGCGAGCGGGTTCGTGGTCGAGTCGCCGCAGGTCGCGGGCGTGCAGTCGAGATCGCAGGCCGCGCTCTGGCCGCCGTCATCGCAGATCTCGCCGAGCGTCGCGTTGATGGTGGAATCGCCGCACAGCGCGACGGTGCAGTCCGCATCGCAGCTGGCGCTCTCGCCGCTGTCGTCGCAAGCCTCGCCCGCAGCGCCGTTGGTGACACCGTCGCCGCAGAGCGGTGCGGTGCAGTCCACGTCGCAGGTCGAGCTCTGCCCGCCGGAATCGCAGGTTTCTCCAGCCAAGGTGTTGAGCACTGCATCACCGCAAACCGGCAGGGTGCAGTCGGCGTCGCAGGTCGCGGTCTGAACGGTTTCGTCACAGTCCTCGCCCGCCGGAAGGTTGGCCAGGCCGTCGCCACACAGCGGTAGGGTGCAATCGTCGTCGCACAGAGCGCTGTTGGCTCCATCGTCACAGGTCTCGCCCGCCGCGGTGTTGGTGACGCTGTCGCCACAGACCGGCGGCGTGCAGTCGGCGTCGCAGGCCGCCGTTTGGACACCGTCGTCGCAGGCCTCGCCGCGGGAGACGTTCACAGTGGAGTCGCCGCAAGTCGCCGTCGAGCAATCGATGTCACAGCTCGTGCTCTCGCCGCTTGCATCGCAATCTTCGCCGGCCGTCACATTCGCGACGCCGTCGCCGCAGGCCGGAGCGGTGCAGTCGATGTCGCAGGTCGCGCTCTCGCCGCTGTCGTCGCACTCTTCGCCCGCACTCGCGTTCACGAGCCCGTCGCCGCAGGCCGCGGGCGTGCAGTCGAGATCACAGGAGCCGCTCTCGCCGGCGGTATCGCACGATTCGCCGGCGGTCGCATTGGTGTTGCCGTCACCGCACGCCAAGAACGTGCAGTCGTCATCGCAGATTGCGCTCTCGCCGCTATCGTCACAATCCTCACCGGCAGCCGCGTTGACGATGCCGTCGCCGCAACCGGCTATCGTGCAGTCTGCATTGCAGGTCGGCGTCGGCCCACCGGTATCGCAGACCTCGCCGAACGACTGATTCAAGAGCCCATCGCCACAGGAGGGCAAGGTGCAGTCGCTGTCGCAGGACGCGGTCTCCCCCGCGCCGTCGCACTCCTCACCGGCCGCGACGTTGCTCAGACCGTCGCCACACACGACGCCGGTGCAATCGATGTCGCAGGTGATGGTTTCCCCGCCGTCGTCGCAGGTCTCGCCCGCTGCCACGTTCACCAGCGCGTCGCCACACGCAGAAGGCGTGCAGTCGCCGTCGCAGGCGGCCGTTTGGCCTCCTCCGTCGCACAATTCGCCCGAGGTCACGTTGAGCGTCCCATCGCCGCAGAGCGCCACCGTGCAGTCCGGATCGCACGCCGCGCTCTCGCCCGCGTCGTCGCACTCCTCGACCGTTTCATTCAGGCCGTTGCCACACTGCGCCGGCGCCGCGCAGCCGGGCTCGCACATCCCGGGGCCGGTGCCATCGTTGACGCCGTCGTCGCAGACCTCGCCGGCGGTGAGGTTCAATAGCGCATCACCGCAGACCGGGGGCGTGCAATCCGAGTCGCAGAGCGCGCTCTCGCCACCGTCGTCGCACTGCTCGCCGAACGTGACGTTCAGCAGGCCGTCGCCGCAAGCCGGGGTGCTGCAGTCGATGTCGCACGCAGCGCTTTCGCCGCTGGTGTCGCACTGCTCCCCGAAGCTGATGTTCGTGAGGCCGTCGCCGCAAAGCGGCGCCGAGCAATCGACGTCGCAGGTCGCGCTTTCGCCGCCGTCGTCGCAGACCTCGCCCGAAGATGCGTTCAAGGTCGCGTCACCACAGCTCGCGTCGGTGCAATCGATGTCGCACGCGGCGCTCTCGCCCGCGGCATCGCATTGCTCACCTGCCGCGACGTTGAGTGTGCCGTCCCCGCAAACTGCAAACGAGCAGTCGGCATCGCAGGTCGCGGTCGCAGTCGCGCCCTCATCGCAGTCCTCGAACGTCTCGATGCTGAAGTTGCCGCAATCCGCCGGCGCGCCGCAGCCCGGTTCGCAAAGGCCGGAGCCGGTACCGTCGTTGACACCGTCGTCGCAGATCTCGCCCGCGGTTGCGTTCACACGGGCGTCGCCGCACACCACCGGACTACAATCGACGTCGCAGGTCGGGCTCTCCCCTGAGTCGTCACAGCTCTCGCCCGCGGTCGGGTTGATGCTGCCGTCTCCACAGCGGGCGATCGTGCAATCGGCGTCGCACGTCGCGGACTCGCCGCCGTCATCGCACTGCTCGCCGGCGGTTACGTTGATCGTCGAATCGCCACAGCCGGCAAAGGTGCAGTCGGCGTTGCAGGTCGGGGTCTGCCCGCCGGTGTCGCAGATCTCGCCCGCGGCGGAGTTGAGCGTTCCATCACCGCAGTACGCCGCGGTGCAATCGGCGTCGCAAGTCGCAGTATTCACGCCGTCGTCGCAAACTTCGCCAGCCGCCGGATTGTGCAGCGCATCGCCGCAGGCAGCGAACGTGCAGTCCACGTCGCAGGCCGCGCTCCATCCGCTGTCGTCACACTCCTCGGTTCCGGCCACGATGGTATCGAGGCAGATCTGGAACTCGGTGCAGTTCAGACACTGGAGGTCGCCGCCGTCGTTGGCGCTATCGTCGCAGAACTCGGTGACCTCCCGGATGCCGTTGCCGCAAAGCGCGTCGGGCGTGCAGCTTATCAAAAGCTGGCGCCGCTGGTCGCAATGCGTATCGGTATCGCTAAGGGTGAGCGTCACCGAGTGGTCACCGATGGTCGCGCAGGTGTATGTCGTCGTCGGCTGAGTCCCGTCGCTGATCAACCCGTTCGTCGCGGCCCAGAGATAGGTCACTGGCGCGGTATTGTCCGGATCGCTGCCAAACGACTGCAATGTGACGGGGTCACTGATCGTGGTGACCTGCGGCGCCGCCGAGACCTCTTCGATGACCGGGCAAAAGTTGAGCTCGAACGTGACGTCAACACCGACCTCGCCGTTCGGAAGCGTATCGCTGGTCGGACAGGTGAGCTCCATATCGACTGCAGTGGTCACCCCCTCCTGGTCGTGTTCGAAGGTCGTGTTCCCTTCGCAGACCCACGTGCCGTCGGTCTTCTCTGCGATGAGCGAAAGCGTGTAGGAGTCTCCTAGATCGACCACGGGAATCTGGGTGAGCGTGAAGCTCGTCACCGGATCCGCGACGGCGACGGTGCCGGTGATCGGCTGCGGCAGCGCAGTCGGGTGACTGACGAAGAAGCTCACGGTGGCCGCGCCAACCTCCGAGGCCGAAAGACCAACCGTCACGCTGACCACGCCCGTCCGCGGCTCATCGATGTCGATATTCGACTGGTCACACGCTACGACCAAGGCGAGTGAGAGCGCAAGCAGTGCTGTAATGCGTGGACTCATCGATCTAGTACTCCGCCGTGCAGTCCGCCGCACAGCCGTCTCCATCTACGTTGTTGCCGTCGTCACACCCTTCGCCACCGTTGAGCGCATCGTTGCCGCACAGGTTGCAGACGTCAGCGGGGGTGCCGGTGCAGGCGGTGAGGTCGATGGACAAGTCGTTCATCACGACCAGCTCGACCTCCCTGATCTGAGCCATTGGCGTTCCTAAGAAGAAGACATCGAACTCGTAGCTCACGTCGGCGGCTGGCGTAATGAGGATTTGACTTTGGATGGCGAGGATCTCGATGGTGTCGATCTCGCCAACGCCTGCATCGATGCTGTCGAAGCCGCTGCCCGGCCACAACGTAATCACGTCGTTTCCAAGACCGCCTTCAATGATGTCGTCGCCCGGACCTCCATCGAGAAGGTCGACGCCATTGTTGCCCCGCAGCGTGTCGTTCCCGACATTTGCCCAGATGATGTCCCCCGCGTTCCCGCCTTCGATCACCATGTCGCCGAGCACGATGAACTCGTCGGCAAGGATTAGCGCGTCGAAATTGTTTTGCGTAAGGACGTTCTCGACACCGCAAAGGCGCTGCGTGCCGATGGGCTCTTGGACGAGCAAGAAGTCACCCATGTTGGTTCCAAAGAGTGTGTCGTTGAGGCCAACGCCCTCGTACGATGATGTATTGACGTTAAACCGACTGCTCACCGGTACGGCCGCGCTGCTGTAGGGATTGACCAGGGTCGTGTCGACCTGCTGCCCCGGCGAGCCCGTGCCAACGAAGCTCATCGCGGTTCCGCTGACAGCGCCAACCCAATCGGGACCGTTACAACTTCCGCTCACGCAGGTGGCGCTGCAGTCGGCGCAAGCGATGCCGTCGGGTGCGGGGTTGTTACTGCACGAGCCATCGAGTGGATTGCAGCGGTCGCTGGTGCATTCGTTTGGAAAACCGAACTCATCGACGTCGTCGCAGACGACGCCCTCGCAGAGGTCGGGGCAAATGATCGTCGTACATCGCATCTGATCGCAATCGTTGTCCCCATCGCTCGCTAGGACGCAGATCTCCGTTGGACCTGGGAAGAGCGGGTCGCAGGTGTAGATGGATTGAGCATCGATTGGAGTTCCGCCCGGCATCGGCGTCCCCACCGCAACGGGAGGAGCAAAGCTCCCATGCCTTGCCGGCGCGAAGAGCGTCGTAGTGAAGCCTGGATCGGAAGAGGGAGTGCAAAGCGGAGGGATCTGCGTGAGTCACAGGTCTGCGGATCGCAGTTGAGACCGCAGGTGCTGTCTACGTCAAAGCCAGACGCCTCGATTGTCATCTCGAGAGGGTCGACGACCACCGGCATGAGCGCCCCGAGCCAGTTGAGCTTCGGGCAGTAGTTGCCATGGATGAACTCAAAGCTCCCGTCGATATCGACATCACCGGACGGACGGTTGACGCTCAGGCTACACTCCAGATCGATGTTCACTTTGTTCGGCGCCAAATCGTTGTCATCTTCAACAATGGACAGCGCCTCGCTCCCCGAGCAAACCACTTCGTCCTCGTAGAAGACCCACAACGCGATCGTGCACGGGGAAAGTGGAAGGTCGGTCACCAACGTCCAAACCGCCGGGTTCGCAGTGACATTGCTCTCAAAAATCCCGGTGATGTCGACCGAGTCGTCGTACATCGGCGTGACGCCGCTGTCTAAACATGTGATCCGATAGCTCACGAAATCTATCAAGAGCGCCAGCTCTTCCGCCGCCGTTTCCGGATCCGAGATCAGCAGCTCGACTTCGGTATTCGCTGCATCGTCCGCGGGTTCTAAAACGTGGTCACCGCCGTCGCACGCCGCGCTGAGAGCGATGCACGCCAACATAACCATCCAACTGAAGGGTTTGTACAACATCAAATTATGGGGCCAGGGCAGGACCCAGGGTTCACGGGAGCAGCGAACCTACCGCGCATCGGTGCCCAAGATCAATTCAATCTCGCGAAGTTTGGTGGCAGCAGTTCTCTTTGTGCGCCTTCTGTGAGCGGGCTCACACACGCTGCGACACTGGACGACAGTCCGAATCGATCCATTGGATCGCTGGAAACGGTCGTACGTCGCGCGCAGGCGTGCTGGGATGCGGCGAAGCCAAAGGTGGGCTCCTTGGGCCGGGCTGACACGCAGGGTTGGGAGACGGCTTTCCTTGAGTTCGAAGGCATGTCCGTTTACTCTGCACAGCCTCTTCGTCTAAGGACCCGTTATGAAACTTCTTTCCTTGCGCGGCGCGCTAGCCGTTCTTTGCATCGCTTCCGCCGGCCTATCTCTCGCTAGTTGCAACAGCGAGAGCGGTGATCCGCTTCCGGTAAACGTAATCAGCATCGGCTCCGACGGCGGAGTCGTCGGGTGCAGTCAGCCGAATTTCCCCGACGAGCAACCCGACATGTCGCCGCTCGCCCCCCCACAATTCGTGACCGAAACCGGCGAGCCGGAACGCCTGATTCGACCCGGTAGCCCGCTGATGGCGGAGATTACGGTCAACGCTGCGACCCGCCGAGTCGTGGTCGAGCTCGCGTTTGCTTGGTCGCCCGAGGTGGTGATTGTCACCGAGGAACTGGAAACCTCCGGGAACCAAACGATTCCCCTGACCTTGCTTCCTGGGGACGAGAACCGCGGCCGATTCTTCATGCGGATCACCCTGTGCGGCCTCGATTGCGATCAGCGCGAGGTGGTCTTCGACCTGATCGACCCCGACCCGGATGATCCAACAACCGGTATCAACGCCGACTACGAACGGACGCTGATCGAGAACGGCGTTGTCATCCAAGTCGATCAAACCTGCATCGAGCCGAGCTCAGTTCTCATTCAGTAGTCTTTTCGGCAAGACCGCGGTGCCGAAGTCCGGTTTCAGCAATCGATCGGCACTTTTCGGACGTCCGAGTTCACTGACGACAAGTTCAGACCGATGCCACGCCCCGCGCGCATCCATTCGATGTGCGTCAGCAAATCGACTTGGGGTTGGGAGCTCCCGCGCTCGGAACCGTGACCGAAGCGTTCGCCGGTGTGCATGGCGGCGGAATCTCGTGCGATTTGCGGAGCAAGTCTTGCATCACTCGATGTTGCCCGTAAGTCAGCTTACGTTGTGGGTCTTTGCGCGCATTTGTGTGCCGCCTAACACCGCCGATAGAAAAAGGCGATGCGCGATCGGATTGTGGGAACAGAGTGTTGACTTCGCAAAACGTGTTGAGATACCCACTGCCTCGTGAACCCGTTCAATATAGCTGCGTATCCCGCAGCGAATTGTCCATTTCAAGGAGCGTAACGAATGAGCAAAACACGATTTACCCATTGGATCGTGCTCGCCTGTATTGGAACCCTCGCCGCTTGTACGAGCGAGGGCGATACGGCTGGCACCACCGAGCTGAACATCATTGTTCCAGCCGATCCTTCAGGCACCGGAACCCCGTCTGAAATAGACATCGGTACCGTCGAGTACACCATCGACTGTGCCGGCAACACCGATGTGTTCCTGGACAACGCTGCCAGCTTCCCGAATGCCGTGACCCTCAACGGTAATCTCGAAGTGGTTGACGGCCGTCCGGCACCTCCCGGCTCGACGCTGGCCAACTCCGAGATCTGGCAGGGCTTCATGGACCTTCCCCCGGGTCCTTGCACCGTGCAGCTTCGCGCACGGGACGACGACGGTGAGGTCATTTGTACCGCCACCGAGCCGTTCAACATCACAGCGGACAATGCGACCAAGGTCGACATCATCCTCATCTGTGACATCAGCTTCCAGGCCCCGGTCGGGATGCTCGACGTCGACGGAACCTTCTCGTTCAACGTCGGCAACTTCTGCCCCAACCTGTTCGTCCTGAACTGCGCGGAAAGCAACCCGCAGGTACCGCTCCCCGGCGTCCCGCCGACCACGTACTGCGAGACGCGCTGGGAAGACGGCGACAGCACCTGTGGCGACAACTGTGACGAGCAGGTCTGCACCCCGGGTGGCGGAGGACTGATCTGCACGCCAGGTCCAGACCCAGGCGTCAGCACCACGGTCACCTGTGACTCGAACGGGCTCATCGACTGCCAGGGTGACTTCGTGTTTGACGCGTCCTGCTCATGGGGCGGCGACGTCACAGGCAACCTCGGCTCGGGTATCCCGGTTCCAGTCCTCCTAGGCGGCCCCGGCCCAGACCGAGGCGGCTTCTTCGTCGCGTGTAACCCCGGTGCTGTTCCGGGCTCCACGGTCACCTGCACCGCGGTCACGACCGACGGCGACATCGACTGTGACAAGAGCAAGATCGTTCAGTTCGACTGCCCAGGTCTTCTGCCCTGCGAGGACTTCGACGTCGCGAACGGCGGCACTGGCGACCAGGCGGCCGCGGACGCGCTTTGCGATGCCGACCCCGTCGACTGTCTCGTCGGCTTCTGTGACAACGGGGCGTGCGACGGCGCAACGGCGGGCGCATGCTGCGCCACCGCCAATGCTCCCGCGAGCACACCTTGCCAGGTGGATATCGGCGGTACGATCTTCGGTGGAACCTGTGACAATGCTGGAGCCTGTATTTCGGCGGACTGCGCCGCGCAGCCCGATCCGGCGGCGTTCTGCGACGACGGCAACGCCTGCACCACCAATGCCTGTGAGGCCGATGGCTCGTGCAGCACGACGAATGTCACCGACAACACCGCTTGCGTGTCCGGCAGTGGCTCCGACGCGGGCGTGTGCCTGAGCGGCGCGTGCACGAGCACCGACGAGTGCACCGCGGGCGATGTCTCGGGCTGCACGGCGGCACCCGAGTGCTTCACTAACACGTGTGACGTGTCCGGCGCACCGTTCGTGTGCGATGATACGACACCTGCGGCAGCGGGCACGATTTGCACCGGCGGCGGTTCTTGTGATGGCGCCGGAGTCTGCAACCAACCGTTCGTTCTCAACGACAACGCAGCGCAGCAGTCAAACTGGCAAGCTCTTCCGAAGCTTTGCACGCAGGGCATCTTCGATGCGACGGCCAACACGTATCAGTGTTGTACCGGCGTTGGCACACCACCAGGTCTGGACAAGCTCGGCGACCCCTGCGCCGGTAACGCATTGACAACGACGGATGTACCGGGCGGCGGCCTTGCCAGCGCGAACAGCGATCCCACCTCGGTGGTCAATGGTTGCTCGGTTCCTTCCTCGACGCTTGGAGGTCAGCTTGCGGTCGACACCTTCCTCGACCTGACTGTGTCCTCCGCGGACGGGTCCCTCACCACCGTGTACGTGATCCGTGCCGTCAACGCAGGCCTTGGTCTTGCCGCGGCGATCGCGAATCTCGTGGACCTTTCCATCGAGACCGACATCACCTCGGGTAACCCAGGGACGGTGTTCAACTTCCTCGACCCTGCCTTCGTGAACACAGGGCTCTCGGCCTATATCTCGGGTCTCCCGGCAACGTTGATACTCGACAATGAGATCCTTCCCAACACGGAGCCGGTCGTCCCCACGACGGCACCAAGCATGGACGTCAACTTCTCGGGGCGCTTCCTCCTCGAGTTGTTCTTGACGACGGCCGGGACCGCCCTGCCCGTCGATGGAAATAACTGCGTCTTCGACATTGCCGGTGCGAACGCAGCGCTGTCCACCACCGACCCGAACTAAGGGCAAAGCGCTGCCTGCACTTGCAGCAGCATAACAGAGAAGACCCGCGTGCTTCGGCACGCGGGTCTTCGCGTTTAAGGGAAACCCAGTGACAGCAGCCCGCAAGCCGTGGTAGGCCTCCGCGACGATCATGCAGAACCGGCCGTGGCAGTTGCCATGAACGAAAAGGACATGCCGAAGCGCGCGCCCGGGAAGGATGGGTTGTCCTTGCTCGGCCCTGTGCTGTTGGTGGTCAGTTTAGCGCTCTTGGCCGAGGCTGCTCATTACTGGTGGCCTCGCACCGCGGACGATGCGTTCATCACGTTCCGTTACGCACAAAACCTCGTCGAAGGGCTTGGGCCCGTGTACAACGCCGACGAGCGGGTGGAGGGGTACAGCAGTCCGATTTGGATGTTGGGGTCGGCGTTCGCGATCGCCGTGGGTGCTGATCCCGTCGTCGCGAGCAAGTGGGCCGGACTGCTTGCCGCAGGTGCACTGTCGGTGGCGGTCTACGTTGCGCTTCGCGCGTCGGGCGTGCGCGGTTGGGGCGCAGGGCTAGCCACGTGCGCAGTCGGGGGAAGCTTCGTGCTTCATCTGTGGAGCACCTCCGGCATGGAGGCTACGGCATACGGCGCGTTGTTCTTCGTGGGCTTGGCGATCCTCTCCTGCCTTGGGCAATCCATACGCGGTGCGTTCTGGGCCTCCGTTTTTCTCGTCGCCGCGAGCCTTACCCGGCCCGAAGGCCTGATGTATTGGGTGCTCGGCTTTGCTCTGTATCTGGTCGGTGCCCGAGCGCACCCTCGACGCGTGCTCGCCTACGCTGTGCCGGGCCTAGTGATCGCGCTGCACTTTGCGTGGCGCTTTGCGTACTACGGTGCGCTTCTACCCAACACGTACTACGCGAAAACCGGGGGCGGCCTTCGCATGTGGCGTCAAGGCCTCACCGGCTTTGGCGACTTCATCTCCGAACCCGCGATCGCCATTTTGTTGGCTGTGGCGGTCGCCGGTCTGCTGGCGGGCCTCGCTCGACGGGAGACGAGGCGTGCTGCCGCGCTCATGGGCGTCGCCACGTTCGTCCATCTGGTTTGGGTCGTCAGCGTCGGCGACGATGGCCTCATCAGGTATCGCTTTTATGTGCCTGTCGTGGGGCCCATCGCATTCTTGGCCGGACTGCTGTTCTATGATCCGGGAACCGTGGCACTCACCCGGTCCGAGAGACGCCGAGCCGAGAAGAAAGGCCTCCCGACCGGCCCGCGAAGCCGCGGCACCTGGCGCGATCGGGCGCTCACCGCGCTTGGAGCGTCGGGAATCCTCATTGCCGTGCCCCTATCCGTCGCGCACTTGCACTCTGCGACCCTGGCACGCTTCGGTGAGTCGATTGATCACTACCTCGAGGGCAACATCAAGCTGGGCCGTCATCTGGCTGCAACCCGCGGGCCGGACACTGTGATCGCGGTGCCTTCAGCCGGTGCGATCCCGTTCTATTCCCGGCTACCGACGATCGATTTGTACGGCCTCAACGACGCGCACATCGCCCGGACCCGTTTTCCCGAAGATGCGCCGGGACGCATGATGAAATGGGATAGCGCGTATGCGCTGTCACGGGGCCCCGACCTCATCGTGATGAACCAGGGCTACCGTCGGAGAGGGGAGCAGCGGGACCTCACGTTGGGGCCGATGGACGCGGACCTGCTCCAGCGGGTAGCGTCGGACCACCGCTACGCGCGGGAGACCATCCAATTCGACGACGGTTCGAGCTTCTTGGTCTTGGAGAGGATCTCGAGTGCGGTTCGGTAGAGGAGGGGCGGCCCCCGTCCTTCGGAGTGAACGCCACGAGGCCGTCATCGACGGCATCAGCGTCCTGCTCTTCGTCGGGCTGGTCCTGATCGCTCTCTGCACCTTCACTGACTACGGCATGTCGTGGGATGAGACCGGCCACGCCCAGTACGGCGACGACATCGTGAAGTACTTCCAGGCCGGCGTGGCCGAAGCCGCAGTGCCAGACCATCACAGGAGCTACGGCGGCGGCTACAACTTGGCAGCCGCCCTGTTCTCCAACCTGGTGCCCCTCAAGCGCATCACCTCGAACCACCTGTTCACCGCGCTGCTGGGCCTGCTCGGCCTCATCGGCACATGGCGCCTGGGCCGTCTGCTCGGCGGCGCCGCCGGTGGCCTGGTAGCGCTCCTGCTGCTCGCGACCCTGCCCGCCTATTACGGGCACATGTTCAACAACCCAAAGGACCTGCCCTTTGCCGTTGGACATGTGTGGGTGCTCTACTTCCTGTGTCGCCTGATCCAGACGGGTCCCAGGGCCCCCTTGGGCCTGTGGGTTGCCCTGGCGGTCTCCATCGGCCTGGGCATGACCGTACGGATCGGAGGCCTGCTAGGAATCGCCTACCTTGCGATCATCCTCGGATTGCAGTGGCTGGGCTTCTGCCTGCGGGAGCGACGTGCCAAACCTGCACTGCACCTCTTGGCCGGTCTCACGCTGCGAGGCGTGCTGGTCACGGCGGTGGCGTGGGCGGTGATGATTTTACCCTGGCCCGCCGCGCACCGCGCACCCTTCACCCTGCCCTTCGAGGCGCTGAGTGGATTTACGAAGTACGGTCACAAATCGACCACCCTGTTTCGCGGCGAGTACGTCCCATCGAACCCCCCACCGTGGGATTACCTTCCCGGTTACTTCGCCGTGCAGCTGCCGGACGTGCTGTGGCTGATCCTCGCCATTGGCACAGTGATGCTGCTCGTATGCCTGGTGAGGCCCGGTCTGCGGCGCACTCTATGGAGCTGGCGCGGCGCCTCCATCGCCTTCCTGGTCTTCGCGACCCTCTTTCCCCCAACCTACGCCATTTTGCGCAAATCCACCGTGTACGACGGCCTGCGACACTTTCTCTTCGTGCTCCCGCCGCTGTGTGTGCTCGCGGCCGTGGCCGTGTCAAACCTGCTCCGGTGGTTGGCCGAGCATTCCAAGCCCGCTGCCTACGCCACTGTGACGGTGCTCGGACTCGGGGTGGCTGCGGTGGTCGTTGAGATGGTCCAGCTGCACCCCTACCAGTATGTCTATTTCAATCGGATGAGCGGGGGGCTCCAGGCCGCGGCCACCCAGTACGAGACCGAATACTATGCACACAGCTTCAAGGAGCTCGGGGAAAAGCTCGCCGACCGGCTGTGGGAAACGGAGCGAGAGCGCTACCTGAACGGGGACTACAGCCTCCAAGGCTGCTCCATCTTCCCCTACATCCTCATGGAGCACATGCCAGCGAACTTCTCCTTTCCCAACAGACTTCGGGCCGATTTCTACGCAGCCTACCGCCGCGTCGGCTGCATCGATCGCCTGACGAACGAACCCGTGGTGGTCGCCGTGGAGCGTCAAGGGGTGGTCTTGAACGTCATGCGCGACCGGCGAGGGGCACCGGTGCGGTGACCGCAAATGCGGAATCTCGAGCGAGATGGATCCCAGGCCCAGGGGGCTGGATGCTGAGCTTCCTGCTGCTGTTTACGCTCGTCTACTTGGTGGCCGTGCGCGAACCCCGGCCGCGCTGGCGTGCCGCCTACTTCGGCAACGAACGGCTCGAGGGGCAAGCCCTCGTGCGCGAGGAACGTGACGTCACCCACGATTGGCAGAGAGGCGGCCCCCTCGAAGGAATCCCAGAGGACTACTTCAGCGCACGCTGGGACACCTGCCTGACTCTGGAACGCGCGCAGAGCGTCGCCTTCCAGCTGACCTCGGATGATGGGTCGCGCCTAATCATCGATGGCCAGCCTGCGATCGATATTTGGGGCCGTCACATACGGTCGCTGACGCGAGGAGCCGACGTGTCGCTCCAAGCCGGCATGCATCACCTTCGCGTCGAATACTACGAACGAGTCAGTGTCGCGTCGGTGACGCTCGCTGCCTCCTTCGACGGCAAACGGCCGCGACCCATCGCGCCCGAGCGCCTGCGTTTCCCCGACGGAGACGGGCAGCACCCGTGCAAAGACGCTGCCGCCCCTTAGTCGGGCGGCCGAGAGCGACTGGCTGACTTTGGCACTCCAATCAGTTGAAGCCCGTGCTAGGGTGGGCAAGTTCGTTGTGAGAAACCTTCCCGAGCGGCGAAGCCCCCTCATCCTCGTTCCACTCGCGCTCTGCGTCTTCATGATGAGCGCATCGTGCAGCAGGCGCGCCGCTGTGCCGGACGACGGGAGGCCCCCCATCTCAACGAAGACGAACGTCGTTCTGGTCATCATCGACACGCTGCGCGCCGACGTCATGGGTTGTTACGGGTACGAAGCGGACACGTCTCCCGAGCTCGATGAATTCGGCAAGAAAGGGGTGCTCTTCAAGCGCACCGTAGCCAACAGCAGTTGGACTCGCCCCTCCATCGGCACCATGGTCGCGTCCCTCCACGGCCGAACTTTGGGCATCTACGACGAGAAGGGCGACATGCTCGACGACAGGTTCACCCTCTTGTCGGAGGTTCTGCAAGACAACGGCTACACCACCATCGGCGTGACGGCCAATCCCAACATCAACACCAACTTTGGCTTCAACCAAGGTTTCGACCACTACGTGGATAGCCGTCGCGTTTTTGGGTGGATGGAAGGCGGCACGGATCCCGAAGCCCGCAAGGCCCGCAGCCGCACGGCGAGAGAGGTCTTCCGCGCTGCCCTAGATGCCATCGGCCCAACGCCCAGGGGTCCCTACTACCTGCAACTCGACATCATGGAGATGCACAAGCCCGGACCGCCCTTGCGAACAGAGTATCTGGGCACCTTCAACGGCAAGGTGCGTAGCGGCCATGAACGATATGTGACGGCCCTGCGCCAGGTGTCGGCAGACATCAAGGAATTCGTGGACGAGTTGACCAGCTCGCCTGGCATGTCGGATACGCTGTTCATCTTCGCGAGCGACCATGGCGAGGGCTTGGTTGACCACCCGACGATTCCCATGGGGCGGGCCCACGGCTACCTGCTCTACGAATCAAACGTGATCGTGCCTCTGATCTTCTACCACCACCTCGGCGGCATAGGTGGCCGGGAGGTGACCGAAAAAGTACAGCTCCTCGACCTGGCGCCTACCATCCTCGCTCTCGTAGGCATCGCCATCCCCAAACAGATGGAGGGCGTCTCTCTCCGGCATTTGATCACCGGTCATGGTCCCTTGCCGGCTCTGCCGGAATACATCGTGACCGAAACGTTGTTTCGGCAGAACGACAAGTTGGGTGTCTATTCCGACTCGCTGAAGTACTTCGAGAGTCCAGACAACCTGACAGGCACTGCGCCGCGAGAGGTACAGGACAAGGGCACCGGCGAGGGCGGCGCGTCTAGTAACAAACTCGCGCTACACAGCGCTGAGGCGGCCAAGATGGAAGCCTATCTGCGCAGATGGGAAACGGCCCACCCCAAGAGCGAAGCCAGTCGTCCGTCGGGAGCGCTCTCCAAGGAGTCGGTCGAACAACTCAAGTCCTTGGGATATCTCGAATAGGATGATGTGGACTGTCCCACGTTGAAGCTCTAACAGGCGTGTGATCGCTTTCGTCCTCTTACTGCCAGAATCTATCTTCGCAGGCGATGATGTCGCGCTCGGTCAAGGGTTGAGTGGGTGGGTTCGCATAGATGCCGTACCGGAGGTCGAGCCCGAAGTTGGGGCGAAAGCACTGCACATACCCAGGCGGTGGCTTTCGGTCGTGGGCCATCTGCCGGCCCTCTTTGGCTCGAGGGTCTCGTGCGCCCCTCAAATCCGTGTTTCGCGCCACGACGTGGTCGTTGAGCCCCAGGGTGTCGATGACCGCGACGTCCGGAACCACCCAGCCCAATACTCCCGTAAGGCCGAAGGCGAGCACGGGTTCACCGACGGACTGAGGGCGAAGGTCAAACTCTCCCCGTTTGGGCAGAAGGTTGCGCATGAAGTCGCCGAACACCTTGTGCTCCTGGTGGCGCATGCATACCGAGTGCGCGATCAGCCATTCCTGCCAGCCATCCCATTTCTCGACGATGGGGCGAGTCCACTTCGGAAAGCTCGGAGCGACGGGCTGGATCAGCCTGAACGTCTCCTGTCGAGTCTCGAGATCATGTGTCTTGGCCCAATGCGTCCACGGGATGGGCTGCGCGCAGCCGATGAAGAGCAGCAAGACGCCTACTGCCATCCAGGGGCGTAGCGGACGAGATTCCGGTAGGTAGATCGCAAGCCGGCCTAGGAGCCACACGGCCGATACGAAAAGCAGAAGCACGAGATGGCTGTACACCCGGTATTCGAAGTGATCTCCACCGATGTCGAAGGTGTAGTAGCCGAAATGCGCCATGACGACCGCGACTGCGATGAGTGGCGGCGATTGCTCGACCGAGAGCCAGACCGCCTCACGTCTTTGTTCTGCCGGCTCCTTCGTCCACGCCTGGATGCTCGTCCACCACGAGGCCGAGGCGACGATGAGCAACGCCAAGGCCAGCGCGATCCAGATGACGATCCCGTATTCGACGACAAAGGACGCGAGGTAGCGAGCGCCGCTTTCGGGCCAGGGCGCGACGTGCTTGGCGTAATAGGTGTTGGGCAGCCAATCACCGTAGGTCGCCCGTCGCCAGACCAAATGGAGCGGGATGCCTAGAAGAGGCCAGGCGCCTCGCAAGCCGAGCAGCGATTGCCGCAACCGCGCGCCGACGCCAGCGGCGCTCGAGATCGGGCCGGCCGCCGCCGCCAACAGGATGAGTGGGGTCCCCAGAACCAACAGCAAGCCATCGGGTCGGGCAAGCGCGGTCAGTGTGGCACTGAGAGAGAGTCGAGTCGCCCAAAGCCCCGCGCGGCGTTCGGTCGACGCCGTGCCTTCATAGACCCACCAGGTGAAGAGGAAGTTGAAGAAGGAGGTCTCGAGGCCTGAGCTCAGCCAGGTGAGAAACGTGCGGTTGGTCAGAGTTCCGAGCATCACGAGCACGAGGAGGATCCATCGAGCGGAAGCTAGCGGCGCGGGCAGGTGCATCCGCGCGATGAAGCGGTAGCCGAGATAGAGGGTCGCGTAGCCAAAGAGAAGGGAAAGGTAGTTGGCGGCGTCCGGGGGCTCGACGCCGAAGATGCGCCAGACCTCGCGAAGCAGGGTCACCCATAAGAAGCTCGTGTAGCCTTCGACCGGACGAAACGGGGGTGCGTTCCAGGTGAGGCCGTGCCCCGCCAAGCTGTTCGAGACATATCGAAAGGCAATGTATGCGTCGTCGGTCGTGAAGTAGAACAGCTTCCATCCGTAGTAGGTCGCGACTGCTACAGCTGCCCCCAGACAGAGGCCGAAGAGATGGCTCTTGGACAGCATCACCGTGCCTGCTGTGGGCTTCGAATGTACTCGCGTCGACGGAACACCGGCGCGAACTGCCCGTCGGGAAGGCGGAGGTAGTCGAAGGCGTACTCGCGAGCGAACCGCGGGGCTTTCTTCAGATCTAGATCGGATGGGTAGCCGCCAACCACGGCCTGAGCGAGGCTGATGGGCTGCGGATACCCTTTGGGCATCCCGTAGAAGATGAAGTCGGGCTTCTGGTCAAGCACATACTGACCATCATGGCTTTCATGTGCCGGGATCCCGATGCTCTTACCCGGCGCCTTGGCGATGTGCCGATCGGTCAGGCCGAGCATGTCCAGAACATGGAGCCGACTCGCGTACCCGAGGGCGCCCACGTTGTTCGCCGCGATCGAGGCTCCGGGATTTGCTTTTCCAATGGTCTCGCCGATCAGGGCGGCCCCGCGTACGAACGCTTCGTCCCTCGCGATCCGGTCCTTCTCGTTGCCCCTGAACGAGTGCTGAAGGCTCGCGGCAAGGAGGCCCAAGGTCACTACGGCGGAGATGACCTGCCGACTTCGATCCACCGAAAAGACCGCGACCGCCTCGCCCAGCAGAAGCGCCAACATCGGCAACACCCAGAACCACATTCGATAGAAGACCTGGAGATCACCGCCAACGCGCACATAGAAGACGACAAATGCCACCAAGATGCTCAACGGAAGCCATCCTTTGGAGCTCAAACGGAGGCGTGTGGCCAACGCCCAGAGCCCAATGACGACGAGAGGGACGCCAAGATACGCCACCAGAAACAGCTTGCTAATGCCGTAGCCCCGCTCGAGCAGCTCCGCGGAAATCGGGTGGAACTTGGCGTAGAAGGGGTTCGGCATCGGATCGCCGTAGTACAAGGTAGCCCAGCCGGTGAAGAGGCCGAAGATGAGCAGTGTCGTACCAAGGAAGGCCGCCACAAGCTTCGCGCGCTCGCGGTCTCGCTTGTGGAGGAGCAAGTATCCGGCCACCGGCACCGCGTAGAAAACACCTTCGGGCCGGGTCAACGCTGCAAGGCCGAAGAGCAGGCCCAGAATGAGGTATTGGTTCAACGCAGATTCGTCTTCGATGCCGAGCGCGACGACCACGCCGGCGAGGAGCAGCAGTCCAAACAGCGGGCCCTCGAGCCCGCCCACCAGCCAGAATGCAAACGTCGCGTTGACCACGAGCAGAGCCGCGCCCGCAGTCGCGCCGAGAATTCCGCCATACGTGCGCCGGAGGTGGAAATAGACGATGGCCAAGATCCCCCAGCCAAGGACCACCCCCAGTACGGGCGCCAACACTGGAGCGGAGACCCCAAGGATCTCGCCAGTGACAAGGAGCATGATCCAGAGGAAGTTCGAGTACCCCATGACGTACTCACCCGGGTTGAAAACCAACCCCGCACCATCCGCGAAGTTTGTGGCGTAGCGAAACGAAATGTAGGCATCGTCAGGAAGATGCCGGAATTGAAGGGCGTGAAACGCGGCGGCGCAGCAGAGGCCAAACAATATCGGCAGCTCCCACCAAGGACGCTCGTCACGCATCCGTGAACCCTGGCAATCCACGGCCGCCCAGTCAAATCCGCGACCGCCGTGAACATCCTCGTCTTTCGCGTCTGATCCCTCGGAACACGGGTGCTCGAATTTGGGGAACGCCGTTTTGCCCCTCGACTCGGCGTGGAGACCTCCGTATGCTAATCGCCATGCGATATGTGATTGTGGTCCTTGTGCTTGCCACCCTGGCTTGTTCGAAGAAAGAGCCTGCTGGCGACAGCCACGCTGCCGTTGAGACCGAGGTCGCAGCCGAGGCTGAGGTACGCGCGGCGCCGGCCGCCGGAGCCGATCCTAGCGAGGCGCAGGTGCCTTCGCTGGAGCCAACGACGGTCAAGCTCATCAACGCGGGCAAGCCTCCACTTGGGAAAGTTCGCTGGCAGTTTCATGAGGGTGCCACGGAGGTCTTGGAAATGACGACCACCCAGACCATCGACATGAAGGGCGGGGGCTGGGACCATGTGTACGTGCCCGTCGGGATTGCCCAGACGATCGACTTCGCGACCACAGCGGTTTCCACGGATGGGATCGCGGACGTGGCCCTCACCATCCGTGAGGTCGAGGAGCTCGATACCAAGGGCGCCAACTCGCCAGCGATCGAGGGCGGCAAGGGTGCGACCGCAACATACAAGGTCGATTCGATGGGTGTGATTCAGGACCTCGTGCTCGTCGGCGCTCCGGACAGCATATACAAAGCAACGGATCTGGACGTGCTCAGGGGTCTGATTCGGATGACTGTCGTTCCATTTCCTGCCGAGGCGATCGGCGTCGGCGCCAAATGGACGGTGACTCAGGGCGTGTACGAGTTCCAGACGGCATTAACCGAGCAGATGGCGATCGAGCTGATCGACGTCGGGGGCCCGAACATGACCCTGCGCGTCGAGATCAAGGGCAGCGGCTCGAGGCACGTCGTCATCCAGGAGGGCAATGAGCAGACCATTAGCCTCGACACCGACACGAAGCTTCTGGTCAAGGTGAGCCTAAAAAAGCTCGTCCCCCGTTCGTCCAAGCTCGAGCATAAGACTGCTCAGACGGTCACAGTCATCGGCGCGGATGACCCGGACGGACAGCTGAAAGTCAACATCGATCGCAAGGTCACGATGCGGAGCAAGAAGTAGCACGCCCCGCCTGGAGTGTGAGGGAGCACACCAAACCAGGAAAAGGGCTGTGAACAGCCCTGATGATCGCGAAAGAGACTTGATAGGCGGCTTTCACCGGTGGTAGGTTCGCCTTCCCCGTACGAACGCCACCCCCCTTTTTCGGAGGCCCTCATGTCAGGTTCCCACCCTCAGCGTTGGATTGTGTTTCTACTCTGTGGCGCGCTCAGCGTCCTTGGCTGCGTCGGCAGCACGGACAGCGCTCCAAGCAAAACTGGCTCACTGTCGGTCGACCTGGTTCTCGCCGATGGTCTCGAAATCGACGAGGTCGGTTGGCAAATCACGGGCAATGACATGGACATGTCGGGCGACATCGACGTCAGCGCCCCAGGGTCGACCGCTTCGGTGGAGGTGTTTGGCCTGCCGCCCGGGGAGACCGACTACACAGTGACGCTGACCGCAACGACGACCGACGAAGAGGTGACCTGCCGGGGCTCGGCACCGTTCAACGTCGAGGTCGGGCAGACGACCGACGTAATGGTGATGCTGAACTGCAAGCTGCCTCGACGGCTTGGCGGTGTCCGCGTGAACGGCGAGTTCAACATCTGCGCCGAGCTCATCAAGGCCGTGGTCGCGCCTCTACAGACTTCGGTAGGCTACGATATTGCCCTGTCATCGCAGGCGGTTGACCAGGAAGGCGATCCCATCAGCTATTCGTGGACAGGGAGCGGTGGGTCCATTGACGACCCCAGCGCCGCGGCGACGACGTACACCTGCCAAGAGGCGGGCAACCACGAAGTCACGATCAGCGTCACGGATAACGACGAGTACTGCGACATGGCGACGTGGACGATTCCCGTCACCTGCGTTGCTGGCGACGGCGGCACAGGCGGCGCAGGCGGTGACGGCGGCGGTGGTGCTGGCGGTGAAGCCGGTGCTGGTGGCGCAGGCGGTGCTGGCGGCGCTGGCGGTGAAGCCGGTGCTGGTGGCGCAGGCGGCATGGGCGGTATGGCCGGCATGGCCGGCGCTGGCGGCATGGGCGGCATGGCCGGCATGGCCGGCGCTGGCGGCATGGGCGGCGCAGGCGGCATGGGCGGCGCAGGCGGCATGGCCGGCGCTGGCGGTCAGGGCGGCATGGGTGGCTCGGTCGATCCCTGCGACGGTCTTGACTGCAGCGATGGCATCGAATGCACGGACGACCTTTGCATGGACGGCATCTGCTCGAATCCGCCGGTCTTGGATAACACCATGTGCGACGGCAACATGGGCACCTGCCAGTCGGGCGTATGCACGCCCAACAACCCGTGCGAAGGTCTCAACTGCAGCGACGGCAGCGAGTGCACCGCCGACCTCTGTGCTGATGGCATTTGTTCGAACCCGAACTTGGACGCCGACACCACGTGCAACCAGGGCGGCGGCAACGTGTGTGACGGCAACGGCAACTGCGTCGAGTGCAACGACGCGAACCTGTGTCCGGGCGGGGGCGAGTGCATGGTGGCGACCTGCGGGAGCTCAACCTGTGGTCTTGCCAATGCGCCGGACACCACACCCTGCGCCGACGGCGCCGGCGAGTGCTTGAGTGGCGCGTGCGAGATCTTGTCCGATCCGGTCATTGGCGTAGGTTCAGGCACCAGCAACTGGCAAGCCCTTCCGAAGCTTTGCACGGAGGGGATCTTCGATCCGACGTCCTTTACCTACGAGTGTTGTCAAGGGGCGGGCAACCCAGCAGGCTGCGTTGGTAGCGGTGTCACCACCACCGATATCCCCGGTGGCGGCCTGGCCAGCGCGAACAGCGATCCCACCTCGGTGGTCGATGGATGCGCGGTTCCCTCGACGACTTTGGGCGGCCAACTCGCGGTCGACGTGTTCCTCGACCTCACCGCGTCATCGACGGGTGACGGGAACCTCACGACCACGTATGTGATTCGAGCCGTCAACGCTGGCTTGGGTCTTGCCGCGGCGATCACCGATCTCGTGGACCTCACCATCAACACCACGATCAGCTCGGGGAACCCATCGACGGTGACCAACTTGCTGAACCCGGCATTCCAAAACACCCCGCTCTCGGGCTACATCGCGGGGCTCCCTGCCACGTTGACACTCGACGACGAGATCGACCCCTTCGTGGGGCCTGTCGTCCCAACATCGTCTCCGAACG
>RCNG010000275.1_pt1 | contig 22429 bp, 19 predicted proteins | sample 2041371 | NCBI WGS metagenome assembly RCNG01 (sample SAMN09708227, study PRJNA481090) | Marine sediment metagenome, whole genome shotgun sequencing project. | biome: marine sediment; feature: ocean; material: sediment; isolation source: Sewage treatment plant 1 marine sediment (STP1) ... | reverse complement strand
ATATACCGCCGCCTGTTGTTGTAATGACGATGGCCGGTAAGGGTGAAAAGGTGCGGTAAGAGCGCACCGCGCGACTGGTAACAGTTCGCGGCACGGTAAACCCCGCCCGGAGCAAGACCAAATAGGGGAGTGCGGGTTAATAGCCCACCGTCGGTTCCGAACGGACTCCCGGGTAGGTTGCTAGAGGCAACTGGTGACAGTTGTCCCAGATGAATGGTTGTCGATGACAGAACCCGGCTTATTGCCGGCTCCGGCTCTCTCACTTTTATTTCCCTTTAATTTCATACTGTTACGCTTATTTTGGCGAAGCAGCAATGCGGTTTTGCGCCGGGTGCGCAAAACGTTCTGCAAAGCGGCTTAAAAGTCCGGCTGTCGGCATTCGCCGACCCGTTTTTAAGGCCTTGTCGAAGAAGTAGCCGTAAGCGGCTGATTTTCTTAGCGCGGAACCTGCCACATTTCGCCCTTTTTGGGCCACGGGATAGCCCCTAAGTCACTGTACAACAAAGACTAATTGGTTTTGTTTGTTGACGGTCGCGTGGACCGCCACCTATAGTGTTGAGAAGTGGATAAAAGTGGGAGGAAAGGGGCTGCCTGCCCAGGATTCGCGCCTTAAAGAGCGGAACCGGGGGCCGTCCCTGACGAAGTGTTTCGAGGGGCTACCAAAGTCACGTTGGACGCCAAAGGGCGTATGGCAATACCGACCCGGTATCGGGAGCGGCTGTCCACGCGTTGTGATGGCGAAATCATTGTGACCGTTGATAAAGACCACTGTCTCCTCGTTTACCCGTTACCCGACTGGGAAGAACTGGAACGCAAGCTTGTCCGTTTGCCGAGCATGAACAAAGCGGCTCGCCGCATCGTGCGCATTATGGTCGGTTATGCGACGGAGGTCGATATGGACGGCAGCGGGCGAATTCTCGTGTCGCGTGAGCTGCGGGACTTTGCGGGTCTCGACAGGAACGGGATGTTGATCGGGCAGGGCAACAAATTTGAACTTTGGGATGAACAAACCTGGAACGAAAAACGCGATGCATGGCTCAACGAGGAAGACGACGGCGATCTGCCGGCGGACCTCGAGTCGATTTCGTTCTAGGCGCTTGTCCATCCAATGAGCAGCAACGCGCATGTGCCGGTGCTGCTGGGGCCAGTTCTTAAGGGACTGAGAATAAAACCAGACGGCTGTTATGTCGACGGAACGTTCGGACGCGGTGGTCACAGCAGGGAGATTCTGAAGCAGCTGAATGCGAACGGAAGATTGATTGGAATCGACCGTGATCCGCAGGCAGTTGCTTCGGCAGATAACACCCTTACAGACGATCCGCGTGTCGAAATAATAAAGGGCGATTTTGCGCAACTCGAAACACTTATTGGGGACAGAAAGGACGCTGACGGTTGTTCGCTCATTGGCAGAGTCGACGGTTTGCTCCTCGACCTTGGCGTTTCATCCCCACAACTGGATGAGGCAGATCGAGGATTCAGTTTCATGCGCGACGGACCGCTCGATATGCGAATGGACCCGGACACCGGCATATCGGCCAGCGACTGGCTCGCCTCGGTGGATGAAATAGACTTGCGGCGCATCCTCTGGAAACTCGGCGAAGAACGTCATGCTCCGCGCATTGCGCGCGCCGTGGTTGCCGCTCGCGAAAACGCGCCGATACGAAGGACGTTGGAGCTCGCTGCTATCGTCGAGGCCGCGGTGCCGGCAGCGCATGGCAAGCATCGATCCAGAAAGCATCCCGCTACCAAGACGTTTCAGGCGATACGCATGTCGATCAACGGCGAGCTCGAGCAGCTTGAATCGGCGCTTGTGCAGGCGGTCGCTGTGCTGAGACAGGGCGGCCGACTTTGCGCTATCAGTTTCCATTCTCTCGAAGATCGCATGGTGAAGCGATTCATGCGTGACTCATCCAGAGAGCCCGAACCGTATCGAGGCATGCCCTCGGTGCCGGAAGCGTATCGGCCGAAGCTCACGCTCATTGGCAAGGCGGTCGCCGCAACAGACGAAGAAATCGCTGTCAACCGAAGGGCGCGTAGCGCCCGCTTGCGAGTGGCGGAGCGCACATGATTGAGCCAAATCAACAATCGCAGCCCCTCCTGTTGATCGTCGTGTTCGCTGTGGTCTGCGTCCTGAGCGCGATCGCACTCATCTACACCAAGCATGATTCGCGCAAGTTGTTCGTGGAGCTCGAAGCGCTCACGCACGAGCGTGACGGCCTGAACATCGAATGGGGTCAGCTACAGATTGAACAGAGTACCTGGGCACAGCATGCCCGGATCGAGCAGGTTGCAACCGAAGAGCTTTCCCTGGTGCGACCCAATACCAGCGAAATTTTCGTGATCGAACAGCAATGAAACGCGGCGCCGAAACCAAGCAGAAAACAGAGCGACGATTCGTCGGCAGGGTCTCGCTGGTGCTGGTGTTTTTCGGTCTGCTGGCGGCATCCCTCGTTGCTCGCGCAGTTCATCTGCAGGTTCTCGACAAGGAGTTTCTGAACCGGCAGGCCGATACGCGCCACCTGCGAAAGGAAAAAATTTCTGCGCATCGCGGCACGATCACAGACCGCAACGGCGAGCCGCTCGCTATCAGTACGCCGGTCGACAGTATCTGGGCCAACCCGAAGGAATTTGCCGCTGCTGTCGACAATGTTCCGCAGCTTGCAAAAGCCCTCGGCGTCGACGCGCAAACGCTCATGCGTCGGATTACGCGCAGCATGAACAAGGAATTTGTCTACCTGAAACGACATTTGAATCCGGAGCAGGCAGACCGGGTACTCGCATTGAAATTGCCCGGTATCAACGTGCAGCGCGAGTACCGTCGTTACTATCCTGCCTCGGAGGTCACCGGGCACCTGATCGGTTTCACGAACATTGACGATGAAGGCCAGGAGGGTATTGAGCTGGCATTCAACCACTGGTTGGCCGGAGAGTCCGGCGCCAAGCGGGTGCTAAAAGATCGGCTCGGCCGTTCCATAGAAAACGTCGAGAGCATTCGACCGGCTCGCCACGGCAAGGATCTCAAGACGAGCATTGACCTGCGGCTGCAGTACCTTGCCTACCGTTCGCTGAAAGCTGCCATCAAGACCTACGAGGCGCGCTCCGGTTCCATCGTTGTGCTTGATGTAAAGACCGGCGAAGTGCTGGCGATGGTCAACCAGCCGACCTACAACCCGAACGACCGCTCACAGTTCCTGCCCGCGCGCTACCGCAATCGCGCTATTACGGATCTGTTCGAGCCGGGTTCCAGTATCAAACCGTTGATCGTTGCGGCCGCGCTCGAAAGTGGCCACTACCGGCCGAGCAGCATTGTGGATACAGCGCCGGGCTATGTAGATGTCGGCGCGAAGAGAATCGAGGACAGTCGCAACCTCGGTCGTGTCAGCCTGACGACAATCCTTGCGCGTTCCAGCAACGTGGGCATCACGAAACTCGCGATGCAGCTGGAGCCGGACCAGCTCTGGGAGACCATGACGAAATTCGGCTTTGGTGCGCTCACGAGCAGCGGGTTCCCCGGCGAGTCTGCGGGCCGGCTGACCTATTTCAGTCACTGGAAACCTATTAATCAGGCCACGCTCGCCTACGGATACGGCGTTTCGGTAACACCCCTGCAGCTCGCGCAGGCATACGCCGTCATAGGCGATGATGGTGGTCTGCGGCCCGTGTCGCTGGTCGGGCTCGATCAGCCGGCCGACAGCCAGCAAGTCATCTCCGAAGAAACGGCGGTTGCCGTACGGCGCATGCTTGAGGAGGTGGTGCGACCTGGCGGTACCGGCACAAAGGCTTCCGTCGACGGCTATCGCATCGCGGGCAAAACCGGTACGGCCTGGAAAGCTGCCGATGGTGGCTACTCGGAGGACAAGTACATCTCGATATTCGCGGGGCTTGCGCCGGCCAGCGACCCGCGCCTGGCGACGGTTGTCGTCATTGATGAGCCGCGCGGTGAGCTGTACTACGGCAGCGATGTTGCCGCCCCCGTGTTTGCAGACGTCATGGCGGAATCGCTGCGACTGCTGGCCGTCGCGCCGGACGGGATGCCGGTACGCGCAAACGGTGAATCACTCAGGGCCATGGCCGAGCGGACAACGAGTCAATGAGCATGCCTGCTGAACACCTGCCCTCATTACTAACCCTGACTGACTTGCTGCAGGGCTATGCCGAAGCGCCGCCAATAGGGGTGCAGGGGATTGCCAGCGACAGTCGACAGCTGCGAAACGGCTATGTCTTCCTGGCTTGCCAGGGGCTCAGCAGTCATGGGCTTGACTACCTCGCCGATGCACGAGCGGCGGGCGTCAGCGCCGTCGTCTACGATACTTCCAGTGCGACCCGGCCAGACTATCCGGGCGTGCCGGTCATCGGCGTCGATCGATTGAGCGACAAGCTCGGCGAGATCGCGAACCGTTTCTATGGCCGGCCATCGGAAGCACTGCGAGTGATTGCGGTGACGGGTACTAATGGCAAGACGACTGTGGCGTGGCTGGCCACACAGTGTGCGGAGCTGTTGGGCGCACGCTGTGCCTATCTCGGCACGATCGGCTACGGCATTCAGGAGCTTGAGAGTTCAAGCGGGATGACGACGCCGCCTGCTATCGAGTTGCATGGGCGGCTTGCCGGGTTTTTCGAGCAGGGCGCTGACTTTGCGGCGATGGAGGTTTCCTCGCACGCGCTGGCGCAGGGTCGCGTCGATGGTGTGCGATTCGAAGCTGCCCTGTTTACCAACCTGACACGCGATCACCTCGATTATCACGCGAGCATGCAGGACTACTTCGAGAGCAAGGCTCGACTGTTCCTGGAGTCCGACACGCGCAGTCGAATCATCAACCTCGATTCCGAATTCGGCGCTGAGCTGGCAGCGCGCTGCGGTCAGGAGGTTGTGACTGTCTCGACGAAGTTTGATCGGGTCGCTAACGAGCGACCCTACGTCTTCGTGCGTTCGGTCGTGCTCAATGAGCAGGGATCGGACGTGAGCTTCGTCAGCTCCTGGGGAGATGGGCGTTTTACGTTGTCATTCCCCGGTGATTTCAACGTCGCCAACGCGGCCCTTGTACTGGCACTGATGCTGCAGCAGGGTGTTTCAACAGAGGCAGCTTGCGATGCTTTGTCAAAGGTGCAGGCACCACCCGGACGCATGCAGCGTGTTACCGTGCCGGGACCGGCCGTGTACGTGGACTACGCCCATACACCGAACGCGGTCGAGGCGGCGCTGCGCGCGCTGCGCCCCCACTGCCGCAGCAAACTCTGGTGCGTATTCGGTTGCGGTGGCATGCGTGATGCCGGCAAGCGACCGCTGATGGCGAAGTTGGCAGAGCAGCTGGCTGATCGCGTCGTCATCACGAGCGACAACCCACGCGGCGAAGATCCGCTCGATATTATCGACGATGTTGTCTCGGGTCTTTCCCGTCCCGAATCCGCGACCGTCATCGAAGACCGCGCCGCCGCGATCGCGTGGGCTATTGGGCAAGCCGATGAAAGAGATGTCGTGTTGGTAGCGGGCAAGGGCCACGAAGCGGTTCAGCAGGTAGGCGACGTAAGCCGCCCGTTCTCGGACTACGCCGTAGCCGAGGCCGTCCTGACCGCTGCGACAAAAGGGGGCAACAAATGATCGCTTCCCTGGGTGCTGCAGCCAAGGCAATGCAAGGAGAGTTGCACGGCGAAGACGGCCCGTTTTCAGCGATCAGTACTGACTCTCGTACGCTGCGCGAGGGCGAGTTGTTCTTCGCGCTGCAAGGGCCAAATTTCGACGGTTGCAATTATGTGCAGAGCGCGCGCGACAGCAGGGCCGCTGCCGCCGTCGTGCGGACCCGGGTCAAAGTCGACATACCGCAAATCGTGGTGGAAGACACGCGTCTGGCGCTTGGGAAATTTGCGACAGCCTGGCGTCAGCAACAGGAAGTGACCGTCGTCGGCATTACAGGAAGCAACGGCAAGACCGGCACCAAGGAACTGGTGCGCGCTTGCCTGCTGAAGCAGGCCCCCACCCTCGCTACGCATGGCAATCTTAATAACGAAATCGGCGTGCCGCTAATGCTGGCGCGCATCACTAATAAGCATCGGTTTGCCGTCATAGAGATGGGCGCCAATCATCCCGGTGAGATTGCCTACCTGACCGGGCTCTCGCGTCCGGATATCGTCGTCATAACCAACGCGGCTGAAGCACACCTGGAAGGCTTTGGTTCGGTTCACGGCGTCAGCCGCGCGAAAGGAGAAATCCTGCAGGGAAGCGAGCGACCCCAAGCGGCAATCCTGAATGCCGATGATCAGTATTTTGACTACTGGTCATCGCTCGTGACGGACGCGCGCAAGATCAGCTTTGGGCTGGGTGAGTCTGCCGATGTGCGCGCGACTGACATTGTGTCCGGCGTGCATCAATCGCGATTTCAGTTGCGGTTGCCGGATGAGCAGGTCGAGGTCAGCCTGCCATTGCCCGGTATCCATAACGTGGGCAACGCCTGCGCTGCGGCGGCGGTTGCCTGTTCCCTCGGCATCAATGCAGACAGCATCAGGGAAGCCCTTGAGGGCGTTAGCCCGATAGGCGGCAGGCTGCAGCCGCTTCGTGGCACCAATGCTGCGATTTTGTTCGACGACAGCTATAACGCAAACCCGCTTTCGGTAACGGCCGCTGCGGAATTCCTGGCACAGCTGTCAGGCGAGAGTTGGCTCGTCCTCGGCGACATGAAGGAGCTCGGCGATGATGCGGCGAATTTGCATCGCGAGCTCGGTGAGAGGCTTTCTGCCATCGGCATCGATCGCTTGTACGCGATGGGCGACCTGACGCGTCACACCGTTGAGGGTTTCGGCAAGCATGCGAGCTGGTACGGCGGCATAGACGCACTACTGGATGAACTAACGCGGAAACTTAACAGCTCAGTCAACGTGCTGGTGAAGGGTTCGAGATCGATGCACATGGAGCGCGTTGTCGACGCACTGCGCCAAGTCGAAGACGTGAGAAGAGAGGCCTGATCATGTTGCTCTATCTCACCAACTATCTTGCCCAGTTCGAATCCGGCTTCAACGTATTCAACTACCTGACGATGCGCGCGATTCTCGGCGCACTGACGGCGCTGGTGCTGTCGTTCATCATTGGCCCGCGCATGATCCGCCGACTGAGTGTGAATCAACTGGGTCAGCCGGTTCGCGAAGATGGACCGGAAACGCATCTTCTCAAGGCAGGTACGCCCACCATGGGTGGCGCGCTGATTCTGACGGCGATCACCTTCAGCACGATGCTGTGGGCGGATCTCGAAAATCTCTATGTCTGGATCGTACTGTTTGTCACTTTGTCATTCGGCGTCATCGGCTTTGTCGATGATTACAAAAAACTCGTATTGCAGGACCCCGCGGGTATCTCGGCGGCGCAAAAGCTCTTCTGGCAGTCTAGTGCGGCACTCGTTGCCGCCATTGCTCTGTACGTCACGGCAACCGACGAGGTGCAAACCTCGCTGTTGATTCCGTATTTCAAGGACTTGGCAATTCCCCTGGGTATTTTTCAGGTTGTCGTGACGTACTTTTTTATTGTTGGCTTCAGTAACGCGGTTAATCTTACTGATGGCCTTGACGGGCTGGCGATCATGCCGACCGTGCTGGTAGGGGGCGCACTTGGCATCTTCGCCTACGTAACCGGCAACGCTAATTTTTCCAGTTACCTCGACATTCCCTATGTTCCTGGCACCGGCGAAATCCTGGTGTTCTGCACGTCGCTGGCCGGCGCGGGGCTCGGGTTTCTCTGGTTCAATACCTATCCGGCGCAGGTGTTCATGGGCGACATAGGTGCGCTCTCGCTCGGTGCCGCGCTCGGTGTCGTCGCGGTCGTAGTCCGTCAGGAAATCGTGCTGGCCATTATGGGCGGCGTGTTCGTCGTCGAAACGCTGTCCGTCATCATCCAGGTCGCCTCGTTCAAGCTGACCGGCAAGCGCGTTTTCAGGATGGCACCGCTTCACCATCATTTCGAGCTCAAGGGATGGGCCGAGCCCAAGGTTATCGTTCGTTTCTGGATCATCACTGTGATCCTCGTGCTGATCGGCCTGGCGAGTCTGAAAATACGATGAGCGCAGCCCAAGAAACAGCCAATAGAGACCTTGTCGTCGGCTTGGGCGCGACCGGGCTGTCGATCGCGCGGCACCTTCGCCGAGCAGACATTGATGCCATGTTTTTTGATAGCCGCGAACAGCCGCCCGGCATAGACGAACTTGAGAAGGTCTGGCCGGATGCCGAGCTGCTACTTGGCAATGCCAAGCTGCCTGCCGGCGTCGCGAGGATTATTACCTCTCCCGGAGTTGCCGACAGCCACCCATTGCTGAAGAGCGCGCGCAAGAAGCATATCGAGATCGTTTCAGACATCGAGTTGTTCGCGCGCGAAGTCAAGGCGCCGTTTATCGCAGTTACTGGCTCCAACGGCAAAAGCACGGTCACGACACTGCTGTATCACATGTGCATCGCCGACGGTCGCGAAACACTTGCTGGCGGGAATCTCGGCGAGCCGGCTCTCGATCTTCTGGATCATCCGACTCCCCAGATATACGTGCTCGAGCTATCCAGTTTTCAGCTACAGCGAACGCAGAAGCTTCCTGCCGCGGTTGCCGTCTTGCTCAACGTTTCGCCGGACCATCTGGACTGGCACGCCGACGAGGCGGAGTACCGGGAATCGAAGTACCGCGTCTATCGCGAGGCCCAGGCTGCCGTGCTCAATCGGTCCGACGCGACGGCGAGTAAACATACACGGCATTGCAAACAGGTCATCAGCTTCGGTCTCGATGCGCCGGAGGAGGGCCAGTTCGGGCTCCGCGTCGAAGATGGCGAAACCTATCTGGCACGCGGGTCGGTGTTGCTGCTGTCGATTCGTGATCTCGCCATGTACGGCGTTCACAATCAGCTTAATGCCCTGGCAGCGCTGGCCGCCGGAGAGCTGATCGGACTTGCCATGCCGGCCATGCTACAGGTGCTGGTCGAATTCACGGGCCTGCCGCATCGCATGCAGTTCGTCGCGCGCTTCGGTGCCGTCGACTACATCAACGATTCGAAGGCAACCAACGTTGCGGCCGCCGTTGCCTCGGTCAATTCGGTCGATGGCATGATGGTGATCATTGCCGGCGGTGATGGCAAAGGCGGCGACTTTGGCGAGCTTGCCACGGCGCTGGAAGGCAAGCTGCGCGCGGCCGTGCTGATCGGCGAGGATGCAGAGAAAATAGCCGCGGCGCTGGACTCCGTTATGCCAGTGCGGTTCGCCACGGACATGGCGGACGCAGTGCAAACGGCCGCTGCTTGCGCCGAGTCCGGAGATACCGTCCTGCTTGCCCCTGCGTGCGCGAGTTTCGACCAGTTCGAGAACTACATGGCGCGCGGCGCAGCGTTCTGTGCAGGCGTGGAGGCGCTCGGGACATGAGCTCTAGCATCACCATGCCGTTCCCGGCACGCCTGAAAACGGCACTGCAAATTGATCCGGTGCTCATGACGATTGCGCTGACGCTGTTGCTCGGCGGCTTCGTGATTCTGGCGTCTGCGTCGATCTCAATCTCCGACAATGTTACCGGAAATCCGTTCTTTTACCTGCAGCGCCAGATGCTCGCCGCCGCAATCGGTACGGTTGCAGGCGGCATCTGCCTGTTCGTGCCAATGCAGGTCTGGCGCAGCCTTGGTCCGCTGATGTTGTTTACCGGCATCGCGCTGCTCGTGCTGGTGTTGATCCCGGGAGTCGGCTACGAAGTCAACGGCAGCACCCGATGGGTGCGCATCGGCTTCATGAACCTGCAGGTATCGGAGCCGGCACGCCTGTGCCTGCTGCTGTACCTGGCGGGCTACCTCGTGCGACGCAACAAGGCGCTGCGTGAGGAGTTCACGGGCTTCCTCAGGCCGATGTTGGTGCTGACACTGGCCTGCGTACTGTTGCTCAAGGAACCGGACTTCGGCGCGGCCCTGGTCCTGCTGGCCACCGCGCTGGTTATGCTGTTTGTCGCGGGCGCCCGAATACGGGACTTCTTGCTGTTCTTCTCGGCGGCTGTTCTTGCGATGGCCGCCCTGGCTATTACCTCGCCCTACCGCATGAAGCGATTGACCGCGTTTCTCGACCCGTGGGCCGATCCATACGACTCAGGGTTCCAGCTCACGCAGTCTCTGATTGCGATAGGCCGCGGCGAGTGGTTCGGTGTCGGTCTCGGTGGCAGCGTGCAAAAGCTCTTCTACCTGCCGGAAGCGCACACGGATTTTGTTTTCGCGGTGTACGCCGAGGAGTTCGGCCTCGCCGGTTCCGTAGTCCTTATTGCGTTGTTCGCTGCATTGCTTTGGCGCGTCTTCAGGCTAGGCATGCGAGCCGCGCGAGCCGAGCGCTTTTTTGAGGCCTACATCGCGGTCGGGCTGGGTACATGGCTTGGCCTGCAGGCCTTTATTAATGTTGGCGTGAACATGGGCCTGTTGCCGACCAAGGGACTGACGCTGCCACTGATCAGCTATGGCCGCAGCAGCCTGATTATTACGATGATCTGTATCGGCCTGTTGCTGCGCATTCATCATGAACTTGCAGTTGATGCAACGCCTGTCAATCGAAAACGAGGTCGACGCAAATGAGCGCGCGACCCATCCTGGTCATGGCCGGTGGCACGGGCGGACACGTCTACCCGGCGCTTGCGGTTGCGCGCGCCTTGCAGGCCAATTCGTGTGATGTCGTCTGGCTGGGCACGCGCCGCGGCCTGGAGTCTCGCGTGATACCCGCCGCGGGCATCGATATTGAGTGGATCAGTGTCAAAGGCCTGCGCCGCAAGGGTGTGCTTGCCATGCTCATCGCACCGATTCAACTCGCCTGGGCGCTGCTGCAGTCGCTCGGCGTCATCCTTCGTCGCCGCCCCGCAGCGGTGCTCGGCATGGGTGGATTCGTCAGCGGTCCCGGCGGCGTTGCTGCCTGGCTGACCCGGCGACCGCTTGTGATTCACGAGCAGAATGCCGCTGCGGGCCTGACCAACCGTCTTCTGGCGCGTCTTGCCCGGGTTGTGCTGCAAGCCTTCCCGGGCAGTTTTAATTCCCGAGTCAACGCGGAGACAGTGGGTAATCCTGTCCGCGAGGAAATCATGACGATCGCAGCACCCGCCGAGCGGTATGCGAAGCGCGACGGACCGCTGCGACTGCTGGTGCTTGGCGGCAGCCAGGGCGCGCTGGCGTTGAATCGCACGGTTCCTGCGGCGCTGGCAGAACTCGCCATCGCGCAACGGCCCGTGGTGCGGCATCAGTGCGGCGAACGCACGCTCAATATCGCTGAAAACGCGTATGCGGAGCATTCTGTCGATGTCGAACTGCTGCCTTTCATCGAGGACATGGCCGAGGCGTATAGCTGGGCGGACATGGTCGTCTGTCGTGCGGGCGCGCTGACCGTTGCAGAGCTCTGCGCTGCCGGGCTGCCCGCTATTTTCGTCCCGTATCCGGCCGCCGTCGACGACCATCAGACGGCGAATGCCCGCCCGATGTGCGACGCGGGTGCTGCGGCAATCGTCCCGGAAGCCGAGCTCACGCCTGGCGTGCTTGCCGATTTGCTGCGCGACTGGCTTACGTCGCGTGAAACACTGCTGCGCCGCGCGGAAAAGGCACGCTCGCTGGCTGCGCCGAACGCGCTCCGCCGAATTACCGAGCTCTGCCTGGCGCAGGCGGGAGGAACAAAGTGATCAAGCGTATGCGCCGCATTCACTGCGTACACTTCGTCGGCATCGGCGGCTCAGGTATGTCAGGCATCGCCGAGGTGATGTTGAGCCTTGGCTACGCGGTGCAGGGGTCCGACCTTAAGCCCAACAAACAGACGAAGCGCCTTGAAAAGCAGGGCGCCACCCTATTCATCGGCCACGCTGCTGAGAACATTCGCGATGCCGACGCTGTCGTCGTCTCCAGCGCGGTCGATGAAACCAATCCCGAAGTGGCTGCGGCAAAAGAGCAGCTCATGCCCGTTGTCAGCCGCGCCGAGATGCTCGCCGAGCTGATGCGCTTTCGATACTCGATTGCGGTTGCCGGAACGCATGGCAAGACGACGACGACCAGCCTGGTCGCCAGCGCGCTGGCTGAAGGAGGGCTCGACCCTACCTTCGTCATTGGCGGCCGATTGAAGAGTGCTGATGCAAACGCGCGTCTTGGCCAGGGCGATTACCTGGTCGCCGAAGCGGATGAGAGCGATGCGTCGTTCGTGCATCTGAAGCCGATGCTCGCGGTCGTCACGAATATCGACGCTGACCACATGTCGACCTATGACGGCGACATAGAGAAACTCAAGAGCGGGTTTATCGAGTTTCTACACAACCTGCCTTTCTACGGTCTTGCTGTCGTCTGTATCGATGATGCCGGCGTCAATGACGTGCTCGGCGACATCGGCCGTTCTGTTACGACCTACGGCACAGCCGACGGTGCCGACGTCCAGGCAACCAACATCGCGTTTGCCGAAGGCATGACGACTTTTGATGTTGTACGCAGCAGTAACAGCGAAGAGCTGCGTGTGTCTCTGCGGCTGCCGGGCGTGCACAACGTTCGCAATGCACTCGCCGCAATTGCGGTTGCAGACGAGTTGCAAATCGGCGATGACGCTGTCGTCCGCGCGCTCGAGAATTTCGAGGGTATAGACCGCCGTTTCCAGAGTTTTGGCGAAGTTCGGACAACTGCGGGCAAGGTCCTCCTTGTTGATGACTATGGCCACCATCCGACGGAAATCGCAGCGACCCTGTCGGCCGCGAAGGCCGGTTGGCCGACGCGGCGCATCGTGCTGGTTTTTCAGCCACACCGGTACACCCGTACGCGCGACCTGATGGATGATTTCGCGACCGTCCTGTCGGAGGCCGACGTGCTGGTGCTGATGGACACCTACGCGGCGGGCGAAGACCCCATCGCCGGCGCCGACGGGCGCTCGATGGCGCGCGCCATCCGCATGCGCGGCGCGGTAGAGCCGGTGTTCGTCGAATCGCTGGACGACCTGAAGCCAGTGCTGGAGAGCCTTCTCGCAGAAGGTGATCTGTTACTGACAATGGGCGCCGGCGACATCGGTGCCTTCGCCGCGAGTTTGCCCGAGCTGCTCGCCGACGGTCCCTCGTTGAAGGTGCACTCATGATGGCGATGGCACGAGAGCTTAGCGTGGTGGGCGAGCTTCGGCAAAACGAGCCGATGAGCCGCCATACATCGTGGCGCGTCGGCGGCCCGGCAGAGACGTTTTTCATCCCGGCGAGTATCGAAGATCTTTCGTCTTTCCTGGCCGATCTCGATCGGGATACACCGTTGTTCTGGCACGGCGCAGGTAGCAACCTGCTGGTTCGCGACGCAGGGCTGCCGGGGGTCGTCATCTCGGCGACCAAGATGCTCCGGCACCTGGAACGCGTCGGTGATCACAGGGTACGGGCCGGTGCGGGCTTGCCGTGCACGCAACTGGCGCGCCAGTGCGTTCGCTGGCAACTCGGCCCATCCGAGTTTTTTGCGGGTATACCGGGAACCGTTGGTGGCGCGCTGGCGATGAATGCCGGCGCTCATGGCGGGGAAACCTGGGAGCGTGTTGCCTCGGTGCAGACCATCGACCGCGGCGGGGTCCTGCACGAACGAACCCCGGACGAATTCACCATTGCTTACCGCAGTGTCAAAGGGCCTGCAAACGAGTGGTTTCTTGAAGCGAACTTTGATTTCGATCCCGACAACACGCCAAGCATGGCGACGATGAAGTCCATGTTGGAGCGCCGCAAGACGACGCAGCCGCTGGGCCTGCCGAGCTGTGGCTCGGTATTTCGTAATCCGCCAGGTGACTATTCAGCGAGGTTGATCGAGGCAGCAGGACTTAAGGGTCACCGAATCGGCGGTGCGGAGGTTTCGACCAAGCATGCCAACTTTATTATCAATCGCGACAATGCCTCGGCGAGTGACATCGAGGAACTGATCGAACACGTACAGAAGACGGTACTGGATGTGCATGGCGTCGACCTGCAACACGAAGTGCGTATTGTCGGTGAGGCTCGGCCATGACTGCCGTAACGCCGATCGTGGACGAACGTCGCAGGGTTATGGATGCCGCCGGCTTCGGCCGTGTCGCAGTCATGCTGGGCGGGCATTCGAGCGAACGCGACGTCTCCCTCGACACCGGTACCGCCGTGCTGAATGCGCTAAAGAGCAACGGCGTCGACGCCCAGGCCTGGGATCCTGCGGAGCGCAGCATGGCGCAGTTCGCGGAGGCCGGATTCGACCGGGTATGGATTGCGCTGCATGGTCCGGGTGGTGAGGACGGTGCATTGCAGGGTGCCTTGCAGTGGCTGGGCGTGCCCTACACGGGTAGCGGGGTCATGGCTTCCGCTCTGGCGATGGACAAAGTGCGCAGCAAGCACCTGTTCCGGGCTGCGGGCATTCCGACGCCGGACTACGCCGTTGTGCGCTCGCACGCGGATGCCTCGGTAGCTGCCGAACAGCTGGGATTCCCGCTATTCATGAAACCTTCCAGGCAGGGCTCCAGCGTCGGCATGTCGAAGATTTTCGAGCGCGCCGACCTCAACGCGGCGGTCGACACGGCATTGCGGTATGACGACACGGCCCTGATTGAAACCTGTGTGGTCGGCAGCGAAATGACTGTGGCCATCTTGCAGGGGCGGGCGCTACCCAGTATTCGAATCGAAACGCCGCGAGTCTTTTACGACTATCGCGCCAAGTACGAGTCTGATCGCACCGAGTACATCTGCCCCGGTACCGGCAACGATGTTGAAGAACAGCGCTATGCCGAATTGGCGCTGGCGGCATTTGAGGAGCTGGGCTGTTCCGGCTGGGGACGCGTCGACTTCATGGCCGGCACAGACGGCCAGCCGCTGGTACTGGAGGTGAATACGGTGCCGGGAATGACCAGTCACAGCCTGGTGCCGATGGCTGCCGGGAAAGATGGCATCGATTTCGCAGAACTTTGCTGGCGAATCCTCGAGACGAGTTTTCGTTCAAGCGAAGCGGATCACAACATTGTCGAGGTAGCAGCAAATGGCGCGTAAACAAGCCAGGCGTCGCAAGCCAAAATCTGCCAGGCAGTTCAAGATGCCGAGCATTCGCATAGGCCGCATCATCACGCCGCTGGTGGCGCTCGGTATTGTGATTGCGACCTATCAACTCAGCCTTACGTTGCTGGACCGCCCAATTTCGTCGATCCAGATTAACGGCCCGTTTCAGCGGGTTTCCGCACTGCAGATAGAAGAGGCAATCAGCGAACAGATAGAAGCTGGCTTTGTGGGTGCCGATCTTGAGCATATCCAGGGCCGTATCGTGGCGTTGCCGTGGATCGATCAGGCCCGTGTTGCGCGACGCTGGCCCAGCAGGATTTCGATCACTGTTACGGAGCAGGTGCCCGCCGCAGTCTGGGGTGAGCGCGGGCTGCTGAATACGCGAGGCGAGCTGTTTGTTGCCGAGGCACGGCATCCCCCGGCTGAGCTGCCGCGCCTCAGCGGGCCGGACGATCGATCTGCAGAGGTGGCCAAACGCTACCTGGAGGTGCGCGATCGACTGATTCCTGTTGGCCTCGATCTGCAGCGCGTGCATGTGGACGCCCGGGGCTCCTGGGACATGACGTTGCAGAACGGCATCAAGGTCCGGCTTGGCCGGCGCGATGTCGCCGAACGCACTGACCTGTTTCTTCGTGTCGTCACCGACATCATTACGAGCCGCGCAAAAGAGATCGAGTACGTTGACATGCGCTACGGCAATGGCTTCACGATTGGCTGGAACGGTGGGTCCACAACGCCGGTTCCCGAACAACAGCAGACGGAGCAGGAAATGCTGGCTGCACGAGGGACAAACTAAGTGTCCAAGCGCCCAGACAAGAACCTGATCGTCGGACTTGATGTAGGCACATCGAAGGTCGTTGCCATCGTTGGTGAGATTAACAACGAGGGCGCGATCGAAGTTGTAGGCATTGGTTCGCACCCATCGCGCGGGCTGAAAAAAGGTGTGGTCGTGAACATTGAATCGACCGTGCACTCGATTCAGCGTGCCGTCGAGGAGGCAGAGCTCATGGCGGGTTGTGACATTCACTCCGTCTATACCGGCATCGCGGGCAGCCATGTGCGCAGCCTCAATTCACATGGCATCGTTGCCATACGTGACAAAGAGGTTAGTGCCAGCGACGTTGATCGTGTGATCGACGCGGCGCGCGCGGTAGCGATACCTGCCGACCAGAAGATTCTGCATATCCTGCCGCAGGAATTCGTCATCGATAACCAGGAAGGGATCCGCGAGCCGATAGGAATGTCGGGTGTGCGGCTTGAGGCGAAAGTGCACATGGTGACCGGTGCCGAGAGTGCCGCACAGAACATCGTGAAGTGCGTGCAGCGCTGCGGTCTCGAGGTTGACGATATCGTGCTCGAGCAGCTGGCTTCGAGCTACGCGGTGCTAACCGACGATGAGAAGGAGCTCGGTTCCTGTCTCGTCGATATCGGCGGTGGCACAACCGATATCGCCGTGTTCCTCGGTGGCGCCATTCAGCATACGGCGGTAATCCCGATCGCAGGCGACCAGGTGACCAATGACATCGCCGTGTCGATGCGCACGCCCACACAGTACGCAGAAGAGATCAAGATTAAGTATGCCTGCGCGCTGTCACAGCTCGCGAATCCGGATGAGACGATCGAAGTACCGAGCGTTGGTGATCGCCCGCCGCGGCGGCTGGCCAGGCAGACGCTCGCCGAGATCGTCGAACCAAGATATGAAGAACTCTTCGGTTTGGTACGCGATGAACTTCGCAGGAGCGGTTTCGAGGAGTTGATCGCGGCCGGCGTCGTGATCACCGGTGGCAGCGGCAAGATGGAAGGCGCCGTGGAGCTGGCCGAGGAGGTATTCCACATGCCAGTCCGGCTGGGCGCGCCGCAGTACGTCGAAGGGCTCATGGATGTTATTCGCAACCCGATTTATGCCACTGGCGTCGGGTTGCTCCTTTACGGCAATGAAAATCTGTCGCGACGCGATCGGCGCAGCACGCCGATCGGCGGCAATCTGGGTGAGGTCTGGGAGCGCATGAAAGCGTGGTTCCAGGGCCATTTTTAAAAGAATGGGGTTCAGTGAGTACCCCACAGGGAAAGTTAACAAGCGGAGGAAGACTCAATGTTTGAATTAATGGACGCGCATAGCTCGACTGCGGTCATCAAGGTCATCGGTGTCGGTGGCGGTGGTGGCAACGCCGTAGGGCATATGGTCGATACCGGCATAGAAGGTGTCGATTTTATCTGTGCCAACACGGACTCGCAGGCGCTCAAAGGATCGCGAGTACGAACGTCGTTGCAGATTGGTTGCAACATCACCAAGGGACTTGGCGCCGGCGCCGACCCCGATATTGGCCGTCAGGCTGCCATGGAAGATCGAGATCGCATTGTCGAGGTTATCGAAGGTGCCGATATGCTCTTTATAACGGCCGGCATGGGTGGTGGTACGGGAACAGGTGCGGCACCCATCGTCGCGCAGGTCGCGAAGGAGCTTGGCATCCTTACAGTAGCCGTAGTAACAAAGCCGTTCCTGATGGAGGGTGGTAAGCGACTGCAGATTGCAGAGCATGGCATTGGCGAACTGGGCAAATACGTCGATTCGCTCATTACGATTCCCAATGAGAAGCTGCTCACCGTTCTGGGCGGAGAAACAACGCTGCTCGACGCTTTTAGATCTGCGAACCAGGTACTTCAAGGTGCGGTGCAGGGCATAGCAGAACTCATAACCCGTCCCGGACTGATAAATGTGGATTTCGCCGATGTTCGCACCGTCATGGCCGAGATGGGCATGGCAATGATGGGCTCCGGAGTCTCATCGGGCGAGGATCGTGCGCGTGAGGCCGCGGAAGCCGCTATTTCCAGTCCGCTTCTTGAGGACATCAACCTTGCGGGCGCCAACGGTATCCTGGTAAACGTGACCGCTGGCACCGATCTGTCGATCGGCGAGTTCCAGGAAGTCGGCAATACGATCAAGGAGTTTTCGTCGGAGAATGCCACCGTTGTCGTCGGCACCGTTATCGATCCCGAAATGACAGACAAAATCCGCGTCACTGTTGTAGCGACCGGGCTCGGTCAGCAGGCCAAGAACGCAGAGTCGCCGATGCGAATTGTGCGTCGTCCGGCTGCGCAGTCGGAGCCTAAATACCACGAACTCGACAAGCCAACAGTACAACGTAAACGCGCTGTTGGTGACGGGCTCGCTGCTGCCGGCCTGCAGGAAGAACTGCTGGATATTCCGGCATTCCTCCGGCGCCAGGCAGACTGAGCGTAAGCTGCTCTGACCGGCGGTGCTACTCACTCACCGCCGGGGCTTCTCCTCCGCTGTGCCGGCCCGGGGCAATCCGGGCCGGCATGCTTCGAAGTCCACGGCAGTTACTTCAAATGCTCCGCCGAGATAAAGCGCTAAGGCACTGAATTCTTGTAGAGTTTTTCCGCCATATGGTAATCTTCTGGCCACGATGCTCAGACAACGCACACTAAAAACCACCATTCGCGCCACTGGCGTGGGCTTGCACTCGGGCGAAAAGGTCTTTATGACACTGCGTCCGTCAGCCGAGAATTCGGGCATCACTTTTCGCCGGGTGGACCTCGAGCAACCGGTCGACATACCTGCCGACCCACGCCTGGTTAGCGAGACGATGCTGGGCACGACGCTGACGAAAGACGGCGTCAAAGTCGCGACGGTCGAGCACCTGATGGCAGCGCTGGCCGGACTGGGTATCGACAATGTTTACGTGGACCTGTCGGCGCCGGAAGTACCGATCATGGACGGCAGCGCCGGGCCCTTTGTCTTCCTGCTGCAATCGGCTGGCATCGAGGAGCAGAATGCGGCGAAGAAATTTATTCGCATCAAGAAGAAGGTGCGCGTTGAAGAAGGCGACAAATGGGCCGAACTTGTTCCTTTCAACGGCTTTAAAGTTAATTTCGAAGTTTTCTTCAATCACCCTGTTTTCAACAAGCTGTCGCAGCAGGCAACGATCGATTTTTCGTCGACATCGTTCCTCAAAGAAGTCAGTCGCGCACGTACTTTCTGTTTCTTGCGGGACGTAGAGGCATTACGCGAGCGCAACCTTACGCTCGGCGGCAGCATGGATAATGCGATTGTGCTCGACGACTACCGAATCCTCAACGAAGATGGCCTGCGCTACGCGAACGAGTTCGTTATTCACAAGATCCTCGACGCCATCGGCGATGTCTATTTGCTGGGGTATGGCCTGATCGGCGAACTGCGTGCCTACAAGTCGGGTCACGAGTTGAACAACCGGCTGTTGCGCGCCATGCTCGACGACGAATCGAGCTACGAGGAGGTGACATACTCAGACTCGAAGAAGGCGCCTATCTCTTACGCGACTCCTTCGTACGCGTAGTATTCGACTCACCGCCACACGACCTGTTTTTCTCTCCACGGCGCCGATCGCCAATGTTTCTCAGTCGCTCGAACAGTGCTCCCGTCAAACCCGGTTGCAGCCGGGCGCCTAGCCCTGGCTGACACGCACGCGGCAGACGTGAGCCTTGAAACCGGCCGCCTGTGCCGCCTTCAGGAGCGAATCGGCCTCGTAGCGGAGTCGGCTGGCCCAGGCCGAAGTGGCGGCGATAACAACCAGTTCCCCGTCTTCCCGCACATTCGCGGCGATAATGCCCTGCGCCTGGTCGTCCGGCAGAGCTCGGGCCAGCACGGCCGTCAACGCACCCATATCTCGGGCGCGCCGAACGATATCGCCTAAATCCCCGCCATTACTGGGATTGAGTAGGTTGCCGAGCTGTTTTGAGGCCATAAATATTGTGACGCAAGTAGCGCTTTTTTCCGTTTCTGAGTGACCCGGGTCACCGTTGAGCACCCGGACCTTGTAATAAAAACCGGCATTATGCATATTGCTGCCTACGACAAGGGCAAACCCGCTGAAAGGCGGAGGCGCAAAACCACCGGTCTAAGGGATCAGATCCTAGGACAGCGGGGCTACCGAAGTGACAAGGTACAGCAAGTTGATAATAACGCGAACAAGCGATCGCAGGGGGTTAGCCTGCGAAAACGTGACTTGCCTGATAGGCCTGACATCAACTCAAACACGTCTGAGGCGTGCTCGATGAATGTGGTAATTTTTGGCAAGGGGTTCGGAAAACCCCGGCAATATAACCTGTCCGGCCTGGGTGCCAGTCTGGGTGTTGCCGTCATTGCGGTCATCGTCATCAGCCTCGGTTTCGGCGGTGGTTACTGGTACTCCTCGAAAACAGGGTCGGGCGTGAGCACGAACGAACTCGCCGACCTGACGGGCGAGCTGCAGCAACAACAACAGGGTATTGCTGCCATCCGTCAAGGCAGCGAGGATACACTCGATGCATTCGCGATCCGCATTGCCCAGATGAACGCGCGGGTTATCCGCCTGGACGCGCTTGGCCGTCGTCTGACCGATATGGCAGACATCGATGACGGCGAATTCGATTTCGATTCCGATCCTGCCGTTGGTGGTCCGGAGGAGCCGATGGCTGCCGGATCCACTGTCGCTGTTCCGGAGGTCGTTGATGCGATGCAGTCGCTAAATGATCAGCTTAGTAGCCGCGAGGCGCAGCTCAATGTCCTCGAGAGCGTCCTGATGAACCAGAATCTCAAGGACCGAGTCTATCCGCAGGGCAGGCCGGTTGGCTCAGGCTGGATTTCCTCCTATTTCGGAAAACGTACTGATCCGTTTACCGGCAAGGCGGCCAATCACACCGGCGTCGACTTTGCCGGCAAGATGGGTGCAGAGATTGTGGCGGTGGCTGACGGTGTGGTGACCTGGTCCGGAGACCGTTATGGCTATGGCATCATGATTGAAATCAATCACGGCAGCGGCTATTCGACGCGCTATGCGCACAATTCAGAAAACCTCGTCGCTGTCGGTGACGAGGTAAAAAAAGGCCAGGTCGTAGGCCTTATGGGCGAAACCGGTCGGGCGACCGGGCCGAACCTGCATTTTGAGGTGCTGAAGAACGGAAGCCGCGTAAATCCCGTCAAGTTCATTCGCGAATCCTCGAAGTAAGCTCGTAACCATCCCTGCAAAGCTCTGGGCGTCTTTGACGGCGACTCGGCCCAGCCACTTGTGTTCGCAAAAAAAGCCCATAGATGGATACATTCCATTCTAAATGGCGCCGTAACACCTTAGAATAGCCGCCTTTGTTTTACCGGACCCGGGAGCCCTAAGTGGCCAAATTCCTGACAAGTATCTTCGGCAGCCGCAACCAACGACTGCTGCGTCAGTATGCAAAAACCGTCAAGAACATCAACGCGCTCGAAGAGGGCGTGCAGGCACTCGATGACGCATCCCTGCAGGCGAAAACGCCGGAACTAAGGCAACGCTACCAGGATGGCGAGACGCTGCAGCAACTATTGCCCGAGGCCTTTGCTGTAGCTCGCGAAGCATCCATGCGCACCCTGCATATGCGGCCTTTTGATGTGCAGCTGATTGGCGGCATGGTTCTGCACGACGGTAACATCGCCGAGATGCGTACGGGTGAAGGTAAGACGCTCATGTCTACGTTGCCTGCGTATCTGAATGCAATTAGCGGCGATGGTGTTCATGTAGTCACCGTGAATGAGTACCTGGCACAACGCGACGCCGACTGGATGCGTCCAATATACGAATTCCTGGGCCTGACTGTTGGTGTAACAAGAAGCGGCCAGACTCAGGAAGAGAAGCGCGCCGCGTATGAATCCGATATTACTTATGCGACCAACAACGAACTCGGCTTCGACTATCTGCGCGACAATCTCGCGTTCTCTATTGAGGACAAAGTACAGCGCGAGCTGAATTTCGGCGTCGTGGATGAGGTCGATTCCATCCTTATCGACGAAGCGCGCACGCCGCTCATAATCTCCGGGCCGGCTGAGTCGAGCACCGACCTGTATGCGCAGATCAACAAGCTGATTCCGAAACTCAGGCAGCACGAAGAAACTGAAGAGCCGAGCAACTACGACATTGCCGTCAACCGCGTGACGCTGGTTGATCAGAAGGGCAGTTCAATAACGATCGCCGGGGATGACGGCGATCGTTCCGACGTCATGCGACTTGGGGAAGCGGTCACGATTGCCGAGGAGCGTGATGCCGATGTTGTGCTCGTGGACGGCAGTCAGAAGGTCGCCGCTTGTCGATTAATCAGTCGTGGTGATTACACCGTCGATGAGAAGTCGAAGCAGACCTACATGACTGAAGAAGGTCACATGAAGGTCGAATCTTTGCTGGCCAAGGCCGGGCTGTTGGCCGAGGGCGAAAGCCTCTACGACGCCGGCAACATCCGCCTGCTGCACCATCTGAATTCGGCGCTCCGAGCCCACGCAATTTATCAGCGCGACGTCGACTATATCGTCAATGAAGGCCAGGTCGTCATTGTCGACGAATTCACCGGTCGCACGATGCCGGGTCGTCGCTGGGGCGATGGTCTTCACCAGGCGGTCGAGGCCAAGGAAGGTGTCTCAATCAAGCAGGAAAACCAGACGGTTGCCTCGATCACCTTCCAGAATT
>RCNG010000273.1_pt1 | contig 22504 bp, 18 predicted proteins | sample 2041371 | NCBI WGS metagenome assembly RCNG01 (sample SAMN09708227, study PRJNA481090) | Marine sediment metagenome, whole genome shotgun sequencing project. | biome: marine sediment; feature: ocean; material: sediment; isolation source: Sewage treatment plant 1 marine sediment (STP1) ... | reverse complement strand
TGAAAGTATTTTGGGACGGATTTTTAAATAATTACATTACTCACGAGGATATAAAATATTTAAAAAAAATTGGATGCAACCACATCCGATTACCTTTTCATTACAAATTGCTTATAGATGATCTCTACATGGGAAATAGAAATGTAGGATTCAAATACTTTGATAAAATAGTGGAATGGTGTAAGGAAGAGGAATTGTATATCCTTTTCGATATGCATTGTGCTCCAGGTGGACAAACTGGTGATAATATTGATGATAGTTATGGCTATCCATTTCTTTTTAAAAGTCAATCCTCCCAAGATCTTATGACTAATATTTGGGTGAAAATTGCTAAAAGATATAAAGACGAACCCATTGTTTTAGGATATGATATTGTAAACGAACCAGTTGCTCATTATTTTGAAAATGAACTGGATGATCTAAATCAAAAATTATCAAAACTATATAAGAGGATTGTTAAAGAAATAAGGGTTGTGGATGCTGATCATATCATATTTCTTAACGGATCTGTTTGGAGTGGAAATTTTGATGTATTTGATGAAATAATTGATAACAATATTGTTTACGAGTTTCATAAATACTGGTTTGAAGTCAATCAGGGATCTATTCAAAAATATCTTGATTTTAGGGATGAAAATAATGTACCTATCTATATTGGAGAAACAGGAGAAAATACAGATGAGTGGGTTAATGACTTTAGATCATTGTTAGACGAACATCAAATAGGCTGGTGTTTTTGGCCTTATAAAAAAATGTGAGCAGGTGCTAGCGCCTGTTCATAACATTAAATTATATTTTAATTTTTTTAAGAGGTGAAGACTATGTCATCTGATGAATCTATTACTTTAACGGCTGCACAACACGATAAACTGGGTGTTTACCATTGTGATGTACCCCATGAAGGCCGTGTGTCTATTTCTGGTGAACCCCGGGATATAAACGACGGCGAGTCTATTTATTTTGAACGCAGCAATATTACGGCAACCCGCTCTGGCGGCGAGTATACGTTTAGCCGCGGTCAGCACGTCCAGCTTGCCGAGGCTTCTTAAGGCCGATAAAAAAACCGGGGTTTAACCCCAGCCGTTCCACAAAGGTGTTGATAAGCAAGCAGTAGTAAGTCTATAATCCCTGCTCTACATAGCTAGACAGGGATTTTCTATTGCCGAAGATATCTTCGAGAGCAAAAAAGTGCAGAATACCACCTGAAATCAATGGCATTCAGGTTAATCACTGCAAGAACCCTCAATGCGATAATTATGGTGTGTATGCCAGCGCAAATACGCAGTCACGCGGTCCAGCCTCAAAAGAACTGAAAGCTAAGAATGATAGCGCCTACAGTGTTCATGGTGGCGGTAAGAGCTACCCTCTACTAAGATGCAAAGGTTGCGGCGAAACCCCGCCAATTAAAAGCAATCTAGCCATATCAGATGAGCTGGAACGCCTATCGGCATATCTAACACCTAATCCTGAGCCTGGCTGTCTAAATACTAAATGCGGTAATTATGGAGCTGGGATTACATCTAGCCCTAAGCTATATCAGTGCTTTGGTAAGACCAGGTCTGGCTCCAGTCGATATCGTTGCAAAGCCTGCAAAAAGACATTCTCTGTCGGCGGTTCAACGCTTCGACAGAAACAGCCTTACAAGAACAAGGCTATCTTCAAGCTGTTAATGAATAAGTCGCCATTTCGTCGTATATGCGAGATAGCCGAAATAGGTAAAGGCGCCCTATACTGGAAAATTAACTTTATTCACGAGCAATGTCTAAAATTCGCAGCTGACCGAGAGCGACAGCTTCAATCCATGCAGTTTGATCGCCTGTACTTGAGCACGGATCGTCAAGACTACACCGTTAACTGGACGCGCAGAAAGGATAAGCGAACGGTTCAGCTAACCTCCATCGGCACTGCTGACAATACCTCAGGCTATGTTTTCGGTATGAATTTGAACTTCGACGCCTCTATAAACCAGGATGATGTAGAGAGTGCGGCTAAAGAAAATGGAGACTACGATCTAGCACTCCCATTTAGGCGGCATGCTCGCCTGTGGCTGCTCGGTGATTACAATCAAGCGAAGGCAGAAGCTAAAAATAAGAAAGACGAGGTGCCCGCAGGATCGTTATTGGCTGAAATTGAGAGCACGTATAAAAATGCCGAGTCCAGAATCGACGTAGAGAAGACCGAAGAGCAGGATGATGAGGTCAAGTTGCCCGGTACCGGCATGCAGACACATCTTGATTACACGGCATACGGTCACTTCTTTTTACTTAAAAAGCTTCTACCCAATGCGGGTAAATATCGTTTCTTTACCGATCAGGACAGCGCTATTCGTGCGGCTTGCTTGTCAGCTTTTCAGCAAGATATCGCTGAACGTCGCGCGGATGCTTTTTACATTCGCATTAATAAGCATATGGTGACCGGGCAGAAGCGCGCATCAACACAGAGAGCTAAAAGGGATGTTAATGAAGCCAAGGAGCGCTTCCCTGATCTATCGGATGGGCAGATAAAAATCGAGCTGATTAAAGAGCAATTTCCTAAAATGCAAAAGATAGGAAAATGGGGTGATCGCTGGATGACTCATCCGTTCCCAACCATGGGGGAGCCTGACAAAGCAGTATGTTATCTTACAGATTATCAGGATCTTGATGATGACCATTTAGCTAATCTTTATTTAAAAGCGACCATGCATCCTATTGATCGATTTTTCATGCAGATCAGAAGTCGACTATCCTATCTGGTAAGACCACCTTCTACCGCCAGTAGTACGCGCAGACTCTGGTTTGGTAATAGTGCTTATAATCCAGAGATGATTGTTAAGGTGCTGGATATTTTTAGAGTTTATTACAATTACGTCTTAGTGGGGTCTGATAAGAAAACCCCAGCCATGAGACTGGGGCTTGCGAAAGGGGTTATTCGAATTGAGGATATTCTTTATTTCAATTAGAACACTAAATAAAGGGCCTCATTAACAGTAATGAGACCCTTTATTACACATCATCAACACCTTTGTGGAACGGCTGGGGTTTAACCCGGTTTTTTTGGTTTATATCTGGGGTATGTTTTTGCCTATTGACAACTACTGGCTTAAGGGTGGCCCTGTTCGCTGTTGGCTTACAGCTGGTAACGGTTTAATCTGCAAAACACTGACAGCTGCCTTTTTCATGGCCACACGGCAATATCATGTAATTTGACTGGTTGCCGATGGTCTCTTTTAAGGTATGCCAATACTCTGGCTTGTCGGTACCAAAGGTAAAGCTCAGCATCACTCTCAAGGTATCTGTTTCAGGATAGGGTTCGGTCGCATGCTCAAAACCCTCGCCAAATATTATCGCTTCGTTCATTTTATAGTCATAACTTTTAATCGCTGATGAAGCATCTTTATACATCAAGTTACCGTGTAACTTATCGATATCAAACAGTGGCGTAATCAAGGTGTAACCATTGGCACCATCAACAAAATCCTTATGCCATGTTTGTCGATCCATTTTCTTACCGACCACAAAAAAACCACAATACACTTCGATATGGTCATCAAAATCGACCAGCTCTTTAATATCATCCATCACATCAAGCTCATCCATAAATGCTTTGAAGAGTTGATAGGTGTGCGCATTGTTACTCGATATCCACAGCAGTGGTGCTGTGCCGTAGGAAGACACATGAAACTGCAGTTCTTCGAGTTTTAGCTGGATATTTATCTGTTCCATGCCGGCAAATAAATACGCATAACCCTCTCTGCCTAGTCGCTCTCTTAAGGAACGATCAAACATTGTCCTTAGCGTGTTTAATAAAGAAGAATCGAACCTTACCGTGTAGGCATTCAATCCGGGCTCAATCTGTTGGAGATGTTTCATTATAAATATTGTGAGGGTGTAATGGCTAATCTAAATGCGTGCTAATTCTGAGGTTTAAGCTTACAGGAATTAAAGATTATTACACCTGGCTTTTTTCTGCCTAACGCCCTGCAGCGTTTGTTCTGGCGTTTTCGCTTTCAAATATCTAGTTTTTCAAAGAAAATGGAACAGACTCACATGATTATATATTTATATTATCCGGTAACTTTGAAATTTATCCATCACCAACCATCGCCATTTTTTCTTAGTATTGTTGATACCATTACCATGGCTGAGAATAAAACAGGTGAATAGTTTACTGTTAGATAAGAAACAGTTTTTTTCTGCTTTGAGTGCCTGTGATTTATCCCAGCTCATTATATTGTTTATGATTTCAGGTATGGATATATCGGTGTTATGAAAACAGCGGGGTCTTAATTCAGCATGGGCCTTACCCCCGGCTTGCATTTAAAAATAGTCTAACCCGAACTCATGTGTTTATTCATGCCAGTTATCTGGGATATTAATGGTGAACCCACCGGGCTCATGGTAGTAAGGCTGAGTATTAATTTGATTGACGGAATGCGTTGATTCACTGGCAGGATCATCAAAATAGCAACCCCATGTCGACACTGCGTTCTTAATATTCTTTTCAAAGGTAAAAGTCAGTACAACACTTATTAAAAAATCCCTGCTAGCACTATGGCATGCTTTCGAGAAATCACTCTCACCCAGGGAAGTAACCCAATTATCACTGCAGACAACATCAATATAAAGAAACTTATATTTTAAGGTTGCTATCAGTAAAGAAAATATCTGTGTAAAAATCAGTAAAGCGCCAGATACAAAAATAGGCGAAGCCAATGATAGCTAAAATAGCGATTCGGTAGCTTTCTTTATCTTTTGGTCGTGAAAAAAAGCAAGTGCCATGCCGGCTACTATTAGTAGAACGATATCCATAAATATATTGTTATTGTTTGTTTCCTTGTTGGGCCTTTTATGATTTGTTCTGTTATTGTTTAGTAGAAATGTAAACTATCAATATAAATACTCAGTTACAAGGAGATTTTTACATGCTTATCCGACAATTTCTTTTATGTATTGTTTTCTGTACATACGCGATAGCCGCTAGTGCGGTAGATCACACAAGTTTTGACGAAATATGCATTATATATACCGAAGCAAAAAATAGTAGCATGCCTAAAGAACAGCGTAGTCAGTATATTTTTGATAATGTTTCAACACGGGTAAGTAACGTCGATGCACTGGATGCGCATGGCAGTGTATTTCACCTGGATCCTACTGAACGTTATTCGATTTTCAAACAAGCTGCGGAGATGTCATTGAAGCGTAACTGGGATTGTGCAGCCGTTAAGGCATTGATGGAATGAATAAAATTATTTCACTATGTACCGGAGGCCGCTATGCAGTTTTTATGGTTGGAAAAGTACAGTAAACCTGTTAATCAGTTTCCATTGCTGCTTCATATTCACCCAGCATTGCCAGGTGATTTAGCCTTGCGCGCTTTAGTAATGCCTGTTTTGCAGCCGTAATATTTTCAGCTTTACCCTGCCAGGCCTGTAACGCCGGTTGTTGCAGGGCGCGACCGTAGGAGATGCTCAGCTTCCATAGTGCATCCGGCGCCTGCTGGTTGATGGCATTGAGGTTGATGGTGGATTCTTCCGGCCCCATTCCTCCAGAGAGGAAGTTTATGCTAGGCATGGCCGTTGGCACGGTGCGGCGAAGAACTCTTAAGGTGGCCTCAGCCACTTCGTCAGGCGATGCACGGCGGTTGTCTTTGCCGGGCAGTATCATGTTGGGTTTAAGTATCATCAGTTCGAGCACGACATTGTGCCGGCTTAAGGCATGAAAGACTTCATGCTGTACGGCTTCGGTAACCTCGGCATGGCGTTCTATATCGTGGTCGCCATCCATCAGTACTTCCGGTTCGACGATGGGTACCAGCCCCTCTTCCTGACATACGGCGGCATAACGCGCCAGCATTTCTGCATTGGCTTCGATGCCGTGTTGTGTCGGGACATAATTCGCTATACTGTAGACTTCCCGCCATTTGGCAAAGCGTGCACCCTGTTCTTTGTAGCCACGCAGGCGTTCAGCCAGGCCATCCAGCCCCTGGGTGATGACATCACCGTGTGACAGCGCCAGCGGGGTTGTTCCTTTGTCTACCTTGATGCCGGGAACGATCTTTTCTGCCCAGGCGGCTTCGGGGATGGTTTTACCATCATCTGTTTTCTGGGCCAGCGTTTCTTCGAACAGGATGGTACCGCTGATGAATTCACCAAGACCTGCTGTCGTCAGCAGCGCGCTACGCCAGATTCTGCGGTTTTCTTCGGTGGATTCCACCTCGATCGCTTTAAAGCGTTTGGCGATGGTAGGGGCACTTTCATCGGAGGCGAGTATGCCTCGCCCTTTTTGCACCATATCGTTGATGGTGGCTTCCAGTTCTTTTAAATATTGCATATCGTTACCTTTCCTGTTGTGTATCTGGGGACAGTATACTCATTTTTCCCCCGCCGCAATTAACACTTCTGTTGTAAACAACACGCCGTCGTCACCAAGCACATTTAAAATCTCTTTTATATGCTCTTCTTTAAATAAATCTTGTTCATCTTCTGAAAGCTGATTACAAATTACGTCCATGTAATTTTCCCTATAGGCCGCACTTATGCGTTCAATTTTACTCCCGGTAAAATTAGTCAACAAACTTCTCCATCCCCTGGCACTGCCAATTGCTCCGTGCATTGCCAGTACTTCCACCATCCATGGCGGTCGTCCATGTAACATCCCACCACATTTGCGGATCAGTCAACTGCTTGCTCAATGGTTTCGTTATGACAGGTGAATGATGACAGCCTGTGTGGTCAGGATAACAGTGTTGTTATCTATACTCTTAACTAATGAAATTAATTATTCTTTTGGCTTATCATCGCCGATTAATACGGGCTTATCGTTATCCCATATGACAGCGTACTGACCAAGTTGTTTTTTCCTTTCTAGCGTTTCTGCCGCAACAGTACGAAGAGTATTTAGTATCTCTATACTTCTTGATGTCGGTTTTTTAGTTGCCTCAGTCATATTTTTCCCACTTTGATGATTAAGTTATAGCAATCATCATAAACTCATCGTTTCGGTCTTTTACCCTATTCTTAATGCAAAAGCACGTAAGTGGCCGGCCTCTTTAACTTAAGAGGCCGGTTTAGGCAGACGATGTCAGGCAGCTTGCTGGCAGTTTTCAGCAAGCGGCATGAAGAAGCCGGCAGCAAATTCAACGGCTGATGGCAGATCAAATATTTCACGCGTATCCGGCGACTCGGCGAGCCAGTCACGTGCCACACTTTCGTTGGCCAGGAACATCATTTCCATGCAAAGCGACGCTGCACAGACGGTATCCGTTGATGCCGCGCCCCAGTTGATGCCAAACCAGGCATCTACAGTGCCATCGCTGAAGCTGGTGCCATTTTGCTCGAGGTGTACTGGTGCGCTGGTTACCCGGCATTGCGAATCAATGACAGTCGGCATTTTAAACATGGTGCTGACGGATAGCGCATCCAGGGCGCACATGCAGTGGACCGTGACACCGTTAACATGCACCTTGTGTTCACGCTCTTCCGAAGTAAACGGGTAGGCGCCGGCGGGGTTGCCATCAGCATCGATCACGATGAGCTTGCTGTCCACGATGTTGGTCAGGGCCTGATCCGCATTGCTGACAAGCTCTGCGACTTCGTCTCGGGTAAGCGTACGGCCCTGCTGCACATAGCTATTGATCAGCTTGCAATACAGCGCGGCGTCATCACTGTCGAGCGATTTTAGACCAGCGACCAGCGGTAGTATGCTATCCAGGCGTTTCAATGCCGTACTTACTTTAGTGTTCATATTGGTTTCCTTATTAGTTGCGTTAGAAAATTAACGGTGAAAAATTAACCGGCGGTAAAAAATATATATTAACAAATACCAGGGATTAAAGGGCGGAATCGTACTACCTACGCTGACCGCCATGGATGGAGGAAAAACGAAAGGATTGTTGCCAACAATCCCTGGCATGTAGGAGTCTCCCCCACTGCGATTAATACCACGCAGTTGGTTACCAGGCTTTTGTTTTTTGGTTTGTGAAAAAGTAACCCACCATGCCACCATGTTGTGCAGATCTGACGTAGTCCGTGGAGGTGTTGTTGTCTATATTCTTACAATAATGAATACTGGCCATTAGGGAACGGATCAGTGCAGGCTTACTGTAGGCGCATGGTGACTTTGTGCCACCGCTTCTCGGACGCGCGTTGAGCGCGCTAACGCGGTGCGTTGGTTCGGCGCAACGGCTGTATCTGCCAACGGGTAAGCGAGCGCCATAGCCACTCGAGCGGTCCATAGCGGTAGCGCTCGAGCCACCACCAGCTCCAGGCGATTTGCAGCGCCCAAATCACCAGGACAACGTAGTATAACTGGTACCGCTCGAGTTGACCGTAGAGCGCAAGCCCCGCCCCTGTGAACACGAACATGCAGATCACGCTCTGTGTGATGTAGTTGGTCAACGCCATCTGGCCAGTGCGTGCTAGAATCCTCAACGAGCGTCGCAGCATCCCCGCCTTAACAAATAACATGATGAGCGCGACATGGCCGAGTGTCAGCGGGATACGCCCCGCGTCATACGTGACGCTCGATGCAGTCATCGCATGCACGGCGAAACCCTCTCGCAACTGGTAGGCGACCTCGAGCGCATTAATGGCAAGGCCAATGCCCCATCCTAGCGCGAGAATCATCCAGTACCTGCCTGCCGACCATTCGGCGGTGAATGCCCCGGACTTCAGTAGCGCCATGCCCAGCAGCATCATGCCAAGACACTCCCACAACCCCTCCGCATAAAGGTATTCGGTTTGCAGATACCAAGCGGCTTCATCATATTCATCGAAGGCTGATGCATAGCTGGCGCGTACCGCCTCGACCTCCTCGGCCTGTTCCTTCGGCGAGGACGTTTTCCACTCAAGCCATTCCTCGAAATCCTTAATCACCCCGAGTTGATCCTGTGAGAGTTCCTTGCCCATCGCTTGCAGCAGCTGGGCTTGCTCCGCCTCGGCCTGTAAGTCCTGGAAATCGACGTAGGTCCGGATGCCGTTTACGGTCTGCATGCACAGCAGCGGCACTGCGAACAGGAGGAGCTTGCGCACCGGCAAGTTGCGGAATACGAACAGGCACAGCCCGGCGACTCCGTACATGAACAGGATGTCACCGTACCAAAGAAGCAGGTATGCATTGATGAACCCGAAGACGATCAGCCAGATTGTGCGGCGGTAATACAGGTCCGCAGCGCCTAAACCAAGGCCCGCGCGCTCGAGCCGGCTCGTGTAGAGAACAACGCCCGCCCCAAACAACAGCGTAAATACCCCGCGGAACGTCCCCTCGACGAACATCGAAGTTGCGACCCAGGTGTACAGGTTGACGCCCGCGGCTTCGCCTGCGTTTGTAGTGTCGAAGACGGCGTTGGGCAGGCCGAAATCCAGGATGTTCATCAATAGGATTCCCAACACACCGATACCGCGCAGAGCATCAAGCGCCAGGATCCTCTCGCTCTGGCCAGTAGGGGAGATTGCGGTGATCCCCCTCGAATGCTGCGTGTCTTGGGTTTTTAATGGGTTCTGGGCCACGCTGTGAACTGCATGATTCCACCAGCCAGCGATAAAAACTATATTCATCGTCGTAAGCTTCAACGTGAGCGAGTCAAGATTCGCAAGCTGCGCCCTTAAGCTGATTGCTGACGATCCAATAAAGCATAGATGAACAGGTGACACCGGACATTTCGAGAAATTCCTCACAGGCGACGAACAGTGCTACCTGCGACATATAGAAGTATAGGAAGTGAAGTATAGACACCCTTTCTAACCCAAGTCAAACCTACCTACCATAATGAATGCAAGTGTTTTTAACAGGGACTGACAGTTCCATTTAATTGCTAATGCACGCACCGCTGCCTGAATAAGTGCTTCCTTTGGCACGTTGCTGCCGATAAAACTCACCAGCCCAATAAGATATATTGATTGTCTGTGCAGCCCATTCAACAAATGTTTGTCGCAAAAATGTTAGGCATTACCAGCGCCAGTGTACCCAGTGTTTTTTACCACTACGTTCCGTCACCGGTACCACGCCGGAGTAATTCTGCAGGTGTGGCCAAACGCAGCTATCACATGCCAGGAAAGGCCATTGATGTGCGTTTGCCAGGTTTTGATAACAGTCAGCTACACATAGCCGCAATTTCGCTGAAGGGCGGCGGAGTTGGTTAATATTCCAGTTCTAATTTTGTTCATCTGGATGTAGTCAGGGTTCGATACTGGTAATTAAGTCCCCTTATATATGTCCCCATTATTTAACACAACGAGGCTGTAGAAAAACCCCAAAATTGTCGAATTTAAGCTGTTTTGAAAAAAAAGTATAAAAGCTTAAGTCCATATATCACTTTGACTCCAACTTAATATAAAGCTGCATGCATAGCTTTTTAGACAATTACATTCTGTGATCAGCTAAATATTATTTAATCGCTTATATCGTTTCACATTTTAATGACATGTCAAATTAGGGTTTTTCTACAGCCTCAACGCAGCAATTAAGACTCAACACCTCTCAACGGACGACCCGATAAATGGTATAGGGGCAGTACTTGTAGAGGCGCCAAACTCGACCGAACTTACCATCTTCCATCAGTTCATAAGAAGGGTGGTCGTCGAAGGCGGAACGATACCAGGGATTATAGTAGATCACGTACAGATCTCGTGGCTTCTCCTGGTTGGAACGCGCAATGCTCTCCGCCACCTTCGCCGTGGTCTCCTCATCAAACGGATTGAAGAGAAAAAAGACGCTATCCACTAGAGGCGGAGCGAAATCAACGGCATCGATATTCAGAAACTCGATCCGTTGCCTGTCCACTTCCAATAGCCGGCCCTCGTCCAGGTTCTGCTGGCCCTGCTTGAAAAAGGCCTTGCAGTACTCTATCCCGATCACTGAGCCGAACCCCTCTTCCAGAGCCACGAAGAGACAACGCCCTAAACCCGATCCGTAATCGACGAAAGCCATGTGCCCGAGATCCTTCGCCGGAAGCTTGCGAATCAGCTTTCTCAGGATCCAAACCGGCGTGCCGTGGTAATCATAAACCCGTGCCTGAACTCCCGCGTCCGACTCGTAGTCGGTGATGTCGAGGTAGCCTGCCGTGTTAATCTGGTATTTACGATCGAACGCGGTCTCATCGGTATGCCGCTTCTTAATCAGCTCACGTGCAGCATCAACAACATTGCGTATCATATTCTTCATTGCAGGCATCTTGATTTATGACCCCGACCGGGAGTCAAAGTCTTCACACAATCTCCTTTGAGCGTTCATCCACATTCTCTGCTCCAAATATGTTTAGGTGCCTTCCGGGCACTTCGATTATTTCCAGTGATATCACCAAACCACCTCAGCCATAATCATGAGGAAAGTATAAATACCCTTTCTAATCCAAGTAAAACCAAAACGCCCTAAATATCTCACCACTCACTCTCTACAATCAGTCAATAAACTTCATTATTTTGCCCAATCATTCAACCTGTATTCAGAGTTTACACCCTGAACTGACGAACATCAGTCTGCATTACAACATCGCTAGAGGCCATAGCTACAATAACTATTTGTCGCCTAATGCGGCAGAAATGTTAATTTGTTCCCATTAATGTGTACAGATTTACTTGACCACTACAAATAGGTATACTTTCCTGAAAAGTTGCTAGTCAGGTAAGGTTTCTGACGATCAGTTTTTTCTCTGCAATCTTTACTTCTTTTAATGGTTTTCCTCTTTGGCTTAACGATGAGCTAAAACTGTCTTATACAATCAGGTGATTATGTCCAACTGGTGCTGACGAGGTACAGTGATGATGGATGCGTTGTCGTCCAGATCAAGGGCAACAAATAAACAGGAGAAGCAATAATTACTGACCTTACTAACAAAGCTATGCCTTTAAATAAGGTACGAACAATGTTAATTATTTTTTATTACTATCTGTAACTGATTTTACTTCTTCATCTGTAAACGCATTAAATTCATCTTGTTTGTGATGTTTCTTCAGGTTTATAATGTTATCAAACATTTGTACATATCTATTACTTACCACATGCCAGGCGAAATGATTAACACGATCTTGACCTAAGCGACCAAGGCTATTTATTTCCTGCTGATTATTCATTAAAGAAAGCAACGCACGTCGTAAAGCGTCCACACTGCCTGTATCTACTTTAATAGCTGCATCACCAACCACTTCGACACAGCCCTCAGCTGTTGATGTGATTACTGCACACCCAGACGCCATAGCTTCTAAAAGTACAACTGGGAAATTTTCAACCTGCGATGGAAATACATAAATTTTTGATTTTTGGTAAATTTCGAAAACTTTCTCATTGGGGACTTGCCCTAAAAAGTTCACAGAAACACCGAGTTTATTAGCGAGCTTTTTTAGAACAGGCAAATAGGGTCCATCGCCTACTATACACACATCCCAATCTGTTGAGATGCCCTGCAACGCTTCAATTAGATATTGAATACCCTTACGCTCAAACATACGACTCACAACAAGGATCGTATTTTCCTTTTGTATTTTTTCTACAGGTTTCAGATCAAATCCATTTGGTATTACTGCGACGGGAATACTGCTGGCATCTTGTATCAACTTCTTCAGAAAATATGATGGCGCTGTAATGCCACTACTGTTTCTAACTATCATCCTCAATAATGGAGCCATAAGGAAATGCATAAAACTAAAACGATCTGGGTTATATCCAGCAACATCTGAGCCATGTGCCGTAATCACATAATTAAGCCCCGTTTTTCTTTTTATTAAATACGAAACTAAGCCTGACGGTACAATGAAATGGGTGTGATTAATGTCATATTTTTTCTTACCTATCAATTCTACTGCTTTTAAATAACTAGGTATTACCTGACTGATCAGTTCAGGAGTTCTTGCGAAATGTTTATGCTGTCTTATGCAATTTACACGATACACATGCACGCCGTTTACTTCTTCGTATTTAGGCAAACCTTTCATACCCGAGGTTATTAGATCGACCTCATGACCTTGCTTAACGAACGACTCAACCAGCCCTTTACAGACTGAAGCGCCACCACCGCCTATGGGTGGATATTCATAATTGATACAAAGAATCTTCATGTTCAACAGACCCACTAGAAATTAATTGTTTCTACTTATATACTTAGGTGTAATTACATAAAATAAAGCGAAACAGATGATTTTTCTGACAAACGGCATTTTCTATGTGATTAAGCTCTTATAACCAAGTAGTACTTAAGCAAACATTGGTGTATAGACGATGATATCGTCCAAATTAGAGACGATGATCACACGAAATCAGCAATAAATACTGGGCGCACAAATCACCAATTACCTCGCTCGTAGCTAAACATCTCATGTTTCAGATAATTTTACAATGTGAATTGATTGAACATAAGCTTAAGACAAGCTCGCAAAAGAAGGCATTCAGTACTATACGTTAACCTGTATTTTATATCTAACAAAACATACATCAACACTGCTAATAATAATGACCACGACAGCCAGCATTAACAACGTACTAATACTTGCTGGCGATACAGAAGGCAATCTTGGAGATTGGGCGATCTTACAATCGACTTGCAACGAACTGCTATCAATCAAGCACGAACTTCAGATAAGCATAATCTCAAAAAAAACAAAACCTTGTGCCGGTAAACAAAATACTCATACAGTCAGACCTGGTATCCGCGGTTTTTTTCAACTTATCCACGCAGCAAGACATGCAGACATCATCCTTTGTGGTGGTGGTGGATTATTCCAGGACGATGACAGTTTGATAAAAATGCCCTACTGGGCTTTACGACTACTTTTAGTGCGCATATTTTGTAATAATATCGTTGGCTACTCTTTAGGTGTTGGTCCGCTGTCAGCGCCGACAAGTCGCTTATTTGCGCGTCTTGCATTTTCATGTATGCAACACATTAGCACACGTGACCCAATTGCCCGTAATACTGCTCAGAAGCTGACCCGCAAACCCGTTACTATCGTTCCAGACCCGGCACTGCTGTTACCATCTCTGCCTGAACACCAGGCAAAAGACTTTCTGTCTGCTCAAGGCATCAATGACCTGAGCAGGCCACTTATAGGTGTAGCGGTAAGACGCTGGTTTCCTGCAAAGGCCCGTATTATCCCCAATAAAATCTCTGCAAGATTTCGCAGAAAAAACAAAACAGCCGTTAAGCAATCAGAACATCTGTGCAAGCTTTTTGCCAAAGTTCTCGATCAACTTGTTATCACACATGATGCGACCATTATTTTCATGCCCACCTATAATGTATCGCATGAAAGTGATGACGAACTCTGCCTTGATATTCTGCATCGGATGAAAACTGACGCTGCCAAAATTCTTCATATCGACACGCCGCAAATTTACAAAGCGGTCAGTTCACAACTTGACGTATTTCTATGCGGCCGAATGCACCCGTCAATTTTCGCCGCTGCTTCAGGAACGCCAGTTGTAGGACTTGCCTACAATCCAAAGTTTCATGGCTTTTTCTCACTACTCGAATTAGAAGATTATGTTATGGATGTCAGTGATTTTGTAAGCCTCGACCTTATTGATGAATTGACTGAATTAACCTCAAGGGCACTAACAAAAAAACCCGATACCACTAAACGCATAGAAAAATTAAAAGATAACATTTATTCGTTTAATCGTTTGATATTAGGTATGAAATCTTGAATCCTGCTTCTATATATTTATCGTATCGTTCTCTACAGCACTCTCAGTGGTTTAATCGCGAAGCAATTAGAAACTTACAGGAAGACAAACTAAAACATCTAATTCGCTATGCCTATCAGCATGTTCCCTACTACCATACACTTTTTGACGATATCGGCCTGAAACCAACAGATATCAATTCATTGGATGACCTAAGTAAAATACCCATTACAACAAAAGCCAATTTACAAATAATTCCACCTGTCGAGAGAATAAGCGATCGGTTCAATCTGGATGAATTAGTAGCGGAACAGAGCAGCGGCTCTACCGGCCAGCCGTTCACAGCATATTTTGATGAACACTTCGTAATAACAAGAAACAACATGTTTCTACGTGCACTTCGTGTGATGGGATATAGACCAGGGCAAAAACTTATGCTGATCACTGCCGGGCATAACAGAACACGTCGATGGTTTCGCTGGCATTATGCTTCTATCGAAAGCTCAGCTGATAACTTAATCGAGCAACTTAATAAATTCCGCCCCAGTATTCTGTATGGCTGCACAACACCGCTGCGACTTATGGCACTACATGCCAAAAAATCAGGCCGCAAGCTATATCACCCAAAAACAGTCATATCAACCGCAGAGACACTCGATGAGGACACGCGTTTTCTACTGAAAGAAACATTCGGGGCTACTGTTTATGATCTCTATGGATTGACTGAAATGGGACTTGTGGCATGGCAGTGCCCTGCACAGGAGGGTTACCACTTATCAGAAGATACAACCATCGTTGAATTCAAACATGATGAGCAATATCAATCAGACAGACTGATAATGACCAACCTGGAACTCAAAGCCATGCCCCTTATCCGCTTTCAAACTGGCGACCTTGCAAAAGTCATGGATAATGTCAGTTGCTCCTGTGGACGTCAATTACAGCGAATTGAGCGCATTGAGGGAAGAATGATCGACTGCATTCGTCTTAGTAACAACAGGGTGATATCACCATACCGCATCACCCTTGCGCTTGAGAAAATAGCTGGCCTGGGACGCTACCAGATTATACAAAATGATATCGATCTATTTACGGTGCGAATAGAAAACAATAATTCAGATCAGACAACCATGAAACTCTGCATTTACAATGCATTAAGACCAGTACTGGGATCTAATGCACAATTTATGATAAAACTTGAAGACTCGATCATGCCACCTCCCGGGAAGAAATTTCGCGTCATAGAGAACAAGATCGAAGGTTAAGTAATCGATGAAGATACTCGGCATAATTTACCAATACCACCCATAGGAGTTGCAGCGAGCATACCTCGATCGCCAGAGGCACCCGCTCGCACCTGCCCTACCTCAAACGGTTCAACTATACCTTTTTCAGCCTGGCCTTAACCCGCCCGAGCAGAGGTTTAACACGTGGCGCAACGATAAAATGAGTCGCGTAAACCAGAGTCATCAAGGGGCTACGCTGGTACACATGCAAAGACTCGGTTAATATCGAGGTCGATGACCAGCGGGATTTATTATTCACAAAAGACCCGAGAAAGTCATATACCCTGCAGCCTTCCTCCCCATAACATTCTTCCAGTTCCAACGATTCAAGATAAGTACCCGGTGAAGCATTGTTATAGGCCATGTCATGGGTAATCTGCAGTGAGTAAAAAACTTTGTCAAAATAGATCCCGAAAGTTGCCACAATTGGCTTTTCATCGAGTGTCAGCACCCGCAGACAGAAATAGCTCTTCTCGGCAAAGGTTTCCGCAAGAGAATAATAAAAAGCCAGGCTTTGAGGCGTTTTTGCTATACCAACCCCTTTGGATTCTTTTCGGCTGCGCCTTTCAATATCCCGATAAATGGCCAGTTGTTCCTCTATCTCCGGCCATTGTCGATACACTCGGTACTGCAGATCACCCTGGCTTTCCAGTTTACGCTGGGCAGCGCGCAGGTTCCTGCGAAACTTACGAGATTTACTCGCAATAAACGCATCCCAGGACTCAGTACAGTCAAGGTAGAAACATAGCGAACTCTCCTTGTTACCCAGCCATAAAGCACTATCCTTGAAAGCCTGCTTCATTACATCCAGGGCTTCACCCTTCTCCTGTTCAAATATTTGTAACAAATCCCAGGCTTGCCGGTTATCCACCAGATAACGCACTACAGCCTTGATTCCCGCTACTTCATCCTGTGCCATCACAATACGAGGACGATCTACTTCAAAGGGAGAGCCGATGAAACCAATCTCTTTAAAGCTCAGGCCGCGTATCTTCCGCTGAAGAATATTAAACGAGGCAAAACCAATGATTTCATCTCCCTTACATATAAACAGGATAAAAAGCTCTTTCTTGTGGCCAAAATGCTGCCACCAGTGACGCAGGAAATCGTAGGACTGAAACAGGTTGTGATTCGCCGATCGCTTCACCAGGGAATCCCAAACCGTCTCATAGATTAACCAGTCACGCTCACACTGGAGTAGTTTGACCGAATATTCGTCACCATCGATGAGATAAGAGCAACCGGGCAAGGATGCAATGTGAATCTGGTAATCAGGTATGTCACTGACGCGCAGTTCGCGATATTCAATTTTTTCTTTATTACCCATAAGATCTATGACCCAAAAATTAAATCGCGGATATGACCACCATATTCTTCCTTCTCATTTTTTGACAGGGATAAAACATAAAAACCAAGCAAATAAACACCACCAACTATAGCAGCCTTGATAACAAGTTCCACGATGCCACCGGAAACCAGCACCTGATCAAGTAAGTAAACAACGGCAAGGGACGGCAACACTGGCAAGAAGGGCCTGAATAATGAATCAAGCAGGTACTCGAAGATACTCTGGTTTAGCGCCTTACAGACATAAGGAACCAATAACAAAAACGTTACCAGGCTATTGGCCACCAGAAAACTGGTCGCCAGACCGACTAAACCATGCTCAGGCAAAGTTAGAACAGCCAGAATCACTGCAATAAGCAGTTCAATCACAGAAATTACAAACAAACCCTTAAGCCGGGATAACGCCATCAGGATATTAGAGCTGGTAATAATAAAAGCGGTTACCACAAAACTGGCCACAACCAACTCCAGCACAGGACCATCCAGGGTTACGTAATCCGCTCCCACCCACCAGTTTAAAAACTCTTCGCCGTAAGCCATTGCACACACCGATACCGGTAAGCTAAAACCCATGACCAACTTGGTCCCTTTTAACAACAGGGTGCGTAACTGTCCTTTGTCATCACGGGCGTCAAAAACCGAAGAAAGGGAAAAAAATACATCCGTAATCGGGTCAATCATCAGGAATATTGCCCCCGCTACGGAACAAACCAGCGAGTATGGAGTCACCATGGAAACTGAAATAAATACTGGAATAAGCAGGCGATCGATACGGCTGGTTCCCTCCACCAGCATCTCATTAAATGCTACCCACCAGCTATAACTGCGTAGCCGTTTCCAGTTCTCTCCTCCAACACCATTGAATCGTGGCTTAACTTCAGGAAAAAGCTTGCCGACGAAAAAAACGTAAAGCACCACTCCAATAATGGAAAATGCAATTTCCACCGATGCCATTAATAGAATTCCGGAATCATAAACCACAATGACAATATAACTGGCAACAGCGGCCAGCACAGTCATCAATGTACTGATCGCACCCAACACATCGTAACGTTGATAACCCTCGAAAATGGCTCTAAATACAGAGCCTGGAAAAGAAACCAGCAAATTTACCCCGAACAACATAACTGCCAGAGTCAGGGTGTCTATCATCTCATCAGACACATTAAAATAGTACGGTACAAAAAACCATGCAAGGACAATACTGGTGACAAATGCGGCTACGCCGGCCACAGCCATCGACATCAATGTTAAACCAACCACGTCATTAAGCGAGGTGAAATCACCGACCTCTCGAAAATTCGCGACATACTTCACCAGCGTGGTATATAAACCAAGATCAAAGAAGTTCAGGTAAAAAATAATGGCATGCAGTAAAATCCACACACCATAAACGGTTACACCAAAATGTTTTACCACTATAGGGGTAAGAATAAAAAATACCAGGATATCAGCAACGGCACTAACGTAGTTCCAGGATATATTCCTGATAAAAGATGCAGCTCTACTCATTCTCAAACCCAGTCAGTAACAACAGCCACCAGGCCTTATAAGCAACCTGGGTCATGAAGACACAGCCGACAATACGCCGGGCACCCCGCTGCGCGAAATACGACTTATTCGGTAAGGCAGTCCCGCTACGATGCCGGTGAATTCTTCTTGCCGGCCTTCATCAACAACCTGAAAACACTGAAACTCATCCAGACCGGGCAGGTACATCTTGTTAAGCCGGACAGTAAACTGATCTAACTCATTCGCGTCAGCCCCGGCATTTTTTGTAGCGAAGGTCCAGCTAACACAACGTAACTTTTGCCCTTCACTAAGAATCATTGGGTTATTTTCCAGAAAGCTCTCTACCGGCCGGGTCATTCGACAAGGCAGGTAGAAAATACTGCCTTTGGGGATTACGCCCTGTGACACAGTTGAACCCCACTTTTTCTTATAACGTAAAACGCCATCATTAATCAGTGGCCGACTGCCGCCCATATCCATAACATCACAACCTTGAGTATAGGCAAACATCAAACAATACAAATCTAGCGCGTCGGTCACACCGTTGAGCTGATTGCCTTCGACATCCTTATCTATACCCATCCATGCAATCGTCAATTGCTTGCCGGAAATATGCACCAGTACCACACCGAGAATTTTATCTTTCTGCAGCACCTGAACCAGTTGGCCGCTTGCGCATTCCCTCAAGAAACGCTGTTCATTAACCACCGTCGCCTGGGCACCATAACGTCGGTGAATATAGGGTATGTACAGCTGATGGTAAAAATAACTGTCACTACCTGCCTCACGAACAACACGAGCCTTTAGATTGTGTTTTCTTATTGAACGCAGGGCCTCACGCCGGGTTTTTCGTCGAAGCTTTGCCAGTACGTCCTCCCACTTATCGGCAATCACAACTTTTTGCTTTAACCACCGTGGCAATACCAACGCCCCCTTTTTTTTAACAAGGGGATCAAGCGGAAAATCAACGTCACCTACTAACAGATCAGCAACTCGCCGGCTATCCTTTACCTGCCGGTTAACAGACCACCACGGAATGCGCCGTTGACAACATACCTCCGGTTGAGCATCAAACAAACACGATACAACATACTCATAACTCGACTTATCGCCTATATAAACAACCTTCATGCTTTCACCGGAGTTTCGTTCAACTCCAGCCAGCTCAATATAAAAGATTGAAGGTTGAAAAGGCATAGAAACGGTTTTCATCAAGAAACGAAAAAGTGTCGCAAGGACATGCAAGGGAATAATTGAACGCCCGTCGGTCACCGCTGAATCAGGCTTGTTCTCGCACACTCTCTCGACATCTAGAAGCTGAAAAGGCCGGGCATCGTCCTTGGTCGAAGTTTGCTGGGGACTCATTGAACAACTTGTTCCTGGTAGAAGAATATTCAGTTTACAAACGCGCGAACGGTGATATACACAAAAAAAAGCGGTTTATCCATTTTTAGAACAGCCTGAAAACAACGGTCATAACGATCAGCGATATTAGTCCACGAGAACGACATAACACACTCGCGAGCCTTGTTTTCAATGACAACTCCGGCATTACCCTCCACCTCGGCGCAGCCATCGGTATTAGTGGTAATTATGGCACAACTCGCGTTCATCGCCTCCAGCAATACAACCGGAACCCCCTCTGGACCAGAGAAAATACAACAATCTACGTATAGGAATATTTATAGCCCCATTCTAACTCAAGTCAACTCTCAGCCTTATCCAATATGATATGAAATGAGTCTGAAAACACAAAAAACTGGTTAAAGATCGTTCTTCATCACTCGATGATGAAAACATTATGAAAAGTTTGGCTTTATTACTTTTGAGTCCAGTACAAAAGCTGGCCAGACTTTAACGTCCCAAATGTACACGGTTTGATTTAATTTCCTATGTAAATGTTAGCTAATTGTTTCAAGCTTAGGCTGTTTTATGCCCCCGGTCTGTGTTACTGATTAAGTCCCACAAAATGTTTGACTAACCACTTCATTCGGTTCTGGTGGCAATTGATAGCGATCTTTTCCTGCCTGCAGGAGAAACGGATTCTGTAGCACCTCGTGCAAATCATGAAAAACTGAAAAGTCTCCATGATCTTCAGCTGCTCGAATCGCGGCCTCAATTTGGTGATTTCGAGGGATATAAACCGGGTTTACTGTCTGCATGGCTGCGCGGCGTTGTTCGTCACTTTGTGTTCCCTGCCTTAAACGCTCACGCCACTTAACTGCCCAGCTATCAAACTGCGTTGGCTGATCAAATAAAATGCGGCAATCACTGTCGCTGTCTGACGACTGTGCATTTAACTTCGATAAATAATAAAACGTTAAGGTAAAATCTGCGTTACTTTCCGCCATCAAATCAAGTAATGCTGTAATAAGTGTTCTATCATTCTGCTTAGTATCATCACTGACCGTTAAACCGCACTTGGCACTCATACCAGACATCCATGCATCCTCATACTGAGCCATGTAATTTTTCAAAAGTGTCTGCGCCACCTCTACTGCCTCGTCCGTGTTATCTGCCAGCAATGGCAGTAGTGATTCTGCCAGTCGCGTTAAATTCCACAAGCCTATGCCTGGTTGATTGCTGTATGCATAACGCCCATGACGATCGATTGAACTAAACACTTTGTTATGATCATAGCTGTCCATAAAAGCACATGGTCCATAGTCAATCGTCTCGCCGGATATCGACATATTATCTGTATTCATTACCCCATGAATAAAGCCCAACTGCATCCACTTCGCGATTAACCTGGCCTGACGTGTAATCACCGCCTGTAATAAACTCACATAAGGTTGTTTTTCTTCAGCGGCCTCAGGGTAATTACGCTCAATCACATAATCTGCTAATTGCTTAACGGCCCTGTCATCACCCCGTGCAGCAAAATACTGAAACGTCCCCACTCGCACAAAACTGGACGCTATGCGCGTAATGACACCGCCGGGCAATAATTGCTCCCTTGCTACCTGCTCGCCAGTGGTCACCGCCGCCAGCGCGCGCGTGGTCGGCACATTCAATTTAACCATCGCCTCGCTGAGCAAATATTCACGAAGCACAGGCCCTAAAGCCGCGCGGCCATCGCCACCGCGAGAGTAAAACGTACGCCCGGAACCCTTTAACTGCATATCGAAACAGCCGCCCTCAGGAGTACAGATCTCACCTAATAATATTGCACGACCATCACCCAACTGCGGATTAAACGAACCAAATTGATGGCCAGCATAGGCCATGGCTAGTGGCTCAGCTCCCACAGGAATAGCGTTACCCGAGAACAATGCAGCACCTTCGGTTGCATTGATATCAGTCGCCAGCAACCCGAGAGTATGGGCAAGCTCGTCATTAAATTTAATTAATGTTGGCCTGGACACCGGGTCAGGTTTTGTCTTTACGTAAAACGCATCGCCTAAGGTTACGTAGCGATTGTTAAAGGGAATATGCATTAATCTTTTCTCAGCAGACAAATATAAATTACAGGAATAAAGGTTTATTTAAGCAGGCAATGGGTTGATAGAAGACGTATAAAATCCATGGGAATGAACACAGTTGATTACATACCTGTCCGGTTGTGGAGTTAATGATAGGCAGTTACACAGAAAAGCTGACAGCCTTACGTGGATTGATTCATGCGTTATTGGAGTTTTCTATCCAGTTCTAATGAAATTACGGGGTAAGACCCCAATGCCAGTAAGTTAAGGGGAATAAGTATCATAGTAGGGTGCGCCATGTGCACCAAAATCCCAGCCAGTAAGAATTTTCACGGTGCGC
>RCNG010000272.1_pt1 | contig 22517 bp, 24 predicted proteins | sample 2041371 | NCBI WGS metagenome assembly RCNG01 (sample SAMN09708227, study PRJNA481090) | Marine sediment metagenome, whole genome shotgun sequencing project. | biome: marine sediment; feature: ocean; material: sediment; isolation source: Sewage treatment plant 1 marine sediment (STP1) ... | reverse complement strand
CCATGAACCAGGCCATGACCTGCGGGTTCGTGCCCACGTCCGGCGCGGGGATGTCCTGGTCCGGGCCGACGTCGCGGGCGAGTTCGGCGAAGTAGCGGCGCGAGAGACGCTCGATCTCGGGGTTGAGCGATGCTATTGAGATGCATCAGCTCATCAAAGTAATTCTTTTCGACCAGCTTCAACTCATGTTTTGATACCTTCTCAGAGATTTTCCCGTCTGCCTGAGTCGCGCCATCGCCATCCAGCAGGTCTGAAATGGCATGCTCTACGCCAGAGATGAAAGCATTAGTCAGGCTAGATTCCTCTTTTTCCAAGGTTGTAACGGCAAAAAAGAGATCCGACTGATCATCAGGCCCGTTACTCTCGTCCGTGCTTGAGATCAGGTCCTCTCTGGCCACAACCTGGAAACGGGAAAGACTTTTTTTCAGATACTCGAGTGTTTTGATACTTAATCGATCGAGAATGGAAGCGGTCGCCGGTTCCGGCCTTTGTGTCTCCTCGGTGGTCAGCCCGGAGTTGGCCTCCGTATCCTGCATGTAACCCTTGAGGTAATCGAATAGCTCGGGCTCAGGGGCCAGGAAAGCGACTCCCAGACCGGTTGGGTTGACGAAAATGATCTCAACCGGGAATGAAAACAGGGAGCCCACCAGTTCCAACATTGCCTGTTGCCGCTGGGATTGAGGATGGAAACCATGCCCCACTTGCTCGCTCAATCCGGAATTTCCCTGCTGCAGGAAAAGGCCTCCCTGCGAAAAATTCTTTACATAACAACCCTCATAGCTACTGCCAGCATAAACTTTTCCGATTTTATCTTTATGGTTACGTGCGGTTTCAATTACACCACATGCTGATGCATTGATTACTGCGGTTACACCACCAGATTGTGCATAAAACGCGTTCATTTTGCTCATAATCTTCCCCAGGAGTTATATTAATTTTTAATTGTTCACCACAGAGTCACAGAGTACACAGAGTTTTTATTGTTTGCGCTATACGCAAATTAGCAATAAATAAGTTTTTTTTCTGTGTTCTCTGTGCCTCTGTGGTAAGTGTTTTAATTTTGTTCTTGTTCTTGTTCTTGTTCTTTTCGTAAATCTGTTTCTTTATCGGCATGAACCTGTAATAAGGTTGTGACGCAATCGGCAATTTCATCAAATTCTGATTTTCCGGTGCCGTATTGTTGATAGCCTCTGTAATAAAATTGACTGCGATAAGTGCGTTCGCCAACTTTAACAATAATGAAACTGGTTTCATCAACTTGCCAGAACAATGCCGGGCATGTTGTTAATTCCCGATCATGTGGAAACAGTTTTATTTCAACATCAGCCAGCTGTATTTCAACATCCTGATTCGGCCAACGTTGTTTTAACGTTGAGCTAACTGCCCATTGTTCAGTATCAGTAATATCTTTAGTTGTTGACATTAAGACTGGACCTGGTTTGTTTTCTTGGCTGGCGAGAATACCTTAAATCACTACAAATTTCAGCCCCTAAATAGGCATGTATCCCAAAATAGCCTTATAAAACAAGGTAATTAAGGGCTAGTGCAATGCATTCATGTTTTCTACGCCGTTTTTCAATTCACTGGCGGTGGCGTCACGTACTTCTTTAACCGTGATGTTATAGGTAATGGTTTTGCCGGCAAAGGGATGATTACCATCGACGGTTAATTTGTTTTCATCTATATGGGTCACGCGGAAGATTTTACTTTCACCCTGTTCATTCTGGAATTCGACTTCAGCGCCGATTGAATGAAATTGCGGCGGTACGTTGCTGATATCATCTGAAAAGGTAAGTTCGGGTTGATGTGGGCCAAAACCTTCATCAGGGTTTAATTTGACATGCACCAGGTCACCTGTTTTATGGCCGGTAAGTGCGCTTTCGATTTTCTCTATAATCTGGCTTTTTACGCCCTGGATGTACTGTACAGGCATATCGATACGTTCCAGAATATTATCGTTTTCATCGGTGATGGTGTAGGTGAGAGAAACATATTTGTTCTTGGTGATTTTATCTGACATGGAATGGTTAATATGACTGAGAAATAAAGCGCATATTTTACACGTTTCTAAGGCAGTTTACAGGTGACATGCGGTATCAACTTACACGATTAAAAGAAAAATTGTCCTCGGATGGTCGTTCCTGCGCATCCCTGCGCCCACGACATTATCGCACCACCTTCCTGGCTCCTTGCGAAATACTGTCCATCCCTGGACATAAGTGCTATCCATGCACGTCAAGCAAATGAGCACAGATAAAAAATCAAAAAAATATTATTGGCGTTCATCTGAAGATTAATAAAGTTTTTAGTCGGGGTATAATAGTATGGTTTTATGATAGCTAATTTACAGTAGGTGATTTTATGGAATCTGGTGGTTGCGCGGCAAGTGAGCCGTTTGCTTTACGGGTGTTGGGTGACAGTATGTTGCCAGAATTCGCCGAGGGTGCGGTTATCATTATTGACCCGGCCGGGGCAATTCGTGATGGTTGTTACGTCATGGCTGAAGTTAAAAATGAGTATATTTTTCGACAGTTACGTATCGTTGATGAAAAGTATTACCTGCAGCCGTTAAATGATTTATACGATACTGTTGAGATCAGTGGGCAGGAAGTGATTCAGGGGGTAATTACGCAGAAGGCGGGGCGACGCAGAAAAGAACACAAACATTACGGGAAAGATTGATTTCTTCTTTTTTTCTTTTTTTATAGTTTTTACCTTTTTACTTTTTGTTAGGCGGTGCGAATACCGCTTAGCCTAACAAAAAGCACAAGGTAAATATTATTAAGAGTAAGAAAAAGAAAACTACGCCAGGATAGACCGACAATAAGAATGTATAAACGAAGAACAAAACCCTCTCCAGTTATCAGCATACTCTCTAATCTTTTGTGGCTGGGTTTTTCTGTTCAGGGAGGATCTTGTTAGCGAAATAATGATCTGCGTCTACAAGATCAACCGGTTTCTCTTCGATATCTACCATTGGCAACTCATAGTCACTCCAGCCACGTAAACCAGTCTTCAAAGATATGACATTTTCATACCCCATCTGCTGTAATGTATAGGCCGCCAGTGTCGTGCGACTCCCCGACCGGCAAACCAGCACAACCGGATTTTCTCTGGCTGTTACCAAATCTGGTTCAGTTTCCTCGAAGTCCCATTCACAGGCATTTTCCAGAATGCCCCGGGGTATATTTATCGAATTTGGAGCGTGCATGGTGTCATACTCATGCGTTTCCCGAATATCAACAATCAGTGTTTCCGGATGTGATTCGAGATATTCCTCAACGTCCCAGGGCATCATTTCGGTAATTTGCGGGGCGATTTCAGCAGCAATTTGTGCAAATGTTTTCATGATTAATGTATATCTTTTGTAAATAAAAAATAATTTAGTCCACAGATGAACGCAGATAAACGCAGATATTTAGAGCTTTTAAAACGTTTTATCTGTGTTTATCTGCGTACATCTGTGGATCGTTGTTTTTAGTCTTTTTCTTTATTTTTCTGGCGCAAACCATGTTCAACGGCCATTACTGCGGCTTCTACGCGAGAATGAATGCTCAGTTTTCTGAGAATGGCTTTTACATGTAATTTAACGGTGCCATCAGATATGCCCAGATTTCTGGCAATAAGTTTATTGCTCTGTCCTTCAGCAAGCAGGCAAAGAATTTCTGTTTCACGCGGTGTTAGTTCTGAAAAAGGACCTTCGTCATTGTCGATGCTGGTTTCACCCTGAACCATTCTGGCGAGTGCATCGGTCAGATCTGCGGCGACCACACTTTTGCCTTTTTCAATATCGCGTAAGGCGCCGACTAGCTCATCGGGTTCCATGTCTTTTAGCAGGTAACCCTGCGCACCGGTGCGCAACGCTTTGATTAAGTCACTTTCATCATTGCTGGTGGTGAGCATAACCACTGGTATTGTAGGCAGCTCTTTGCGTAATATTGGCAGTGTCTCCAGGCCTCCCATGTTTGGCATACGTAAGTCCAGCAGAATAATGTCGGGCTGAATTTTTTTAGCCAGTTCAATGCCTTCTTTGCCGTCAGCGGCAACACCGGCAACATCAATATTCCGTAGCTCTAGCAGACCTTTGAGGCCGTCTCGAAATAGTGCATGGTCATCTACAATTATTACGCGCATATTATTTCCGTCAGAAAGTGAGTTTTCAGCCGACCTACATGGCAAGGTTTGTTCCTGCAATCTTATTGCATTTCCCCATTCATGGAGGTCAGATGCAGGAAGCACAGAAAATGCAGGGAGCACAATCAGCCAAATTATATACTAATCACCCTTTAAATTAGTATGAATAGGGAATTTATCACGAATCAACGGAAGTGTCTTTATATCTGAAACGAAGCTCAACACGGGTGCCTTCATCAGGCTCGCTCTCGATTTTTAATTTACCACCAAGATGTTTTGCTCTTTCTTTCATTATGGTTAAACCCAGGTGTTCACCTTCAGAGCTATGTATCTTGTTTTGGTCGAAGCCTTTACCGTCATTTTCTATCAAAATACGGATATTGCCAGTGGCATCACTGCTTAATAATACGCGTACGATGTAGGCACTGGCATGTTTTTTTATATTGGTAAGCGCTTCCTGAACGATGCGATAGGCATTTAGCTCTATATTGGAGGGCAAGGGTAAAATCTGCACGTCACACTGTAGCAGAATATGTATACCGGTATCTTTTCTGAATTTTTCAACGGCGCGTTTGACTGCAGGAACCAGGCCCTGTTGTTCGATAGGCACACGACAATGGGCGATGAGCTCGCGCAGGTCTGTGCTAGCTTCATCAAGTGCATGTTCTACTGATTCGATAGTTTTGAATGTCTTGAAATCACCAAAAGGTTGTATCGCCTGATCGAGGATGCGAACCTGAAAGCGAAGTGATGCCAGGGTCTGTGCTAATGAATCATGTAATTCGTTAGCAATAATATTACGTTCATCTTCTATAAGCTGGCGACGTTTTTTTTGCTCAATATTAGAGCGTTCAATAAATTCACCGAGATGGGCGCCGATTGAAAGCAATAAATAAGCAAGTTCTTCAGTTATGCAAATGTCGTTTTCAACAAAAAGATTAATGACACCAAGTGTTTGAATTTTATACCGTATGGGAATACAAAGTTGTTTAGGTGGCAGTTTATCAATAGCTAGTTTATTTTCATGGATCTGTATGTCATCAATTACATCTGTTTCAAAACTGAATAGATGCCCGTTAATGGGTGCGTGTTGAATGCTATTGGCCTGTTCTTTAGTAAAGCCAAAATAGGATATTAGATCCATTAAGCCATCATCAGTAATTAACTGAATTGAGCCTGCGGTTACAGAAAAATGTTGTTTTAATAAAATGAGGAAATCATGAAGACTCTGGTTATTTTCATTGGCCGAGTTTAAGGCGCTGGTGACACGATACAGCAGGACAAGCGATGAATGACTACATACAAATGATGTTTTATCAACCATGGAATAACGCGGCTACTTCATAACAATGCTGGCTTTTCCCAACATTGTCACAGTTGGCAGGTAGGAGGACGACGCATATGTCCACGGATGGACAGTAGTAGGGCAACGCATCGTTACATGGATGTAACTTATTAGGACAACGCATATGTCCACGGATGGACGGTAGTAGGACAACGCATCGTTACATGGATGTAACTTATTAGGACAACGCAGGAGCAGTTGTCGAGGAGCAGTTGTCGAGGAGCAATCTTTCAGTCTGTACTTTCCTAATATACTAAATTTTTTCTGAATAACTTTGCACATAATTCCAGACTTGAGTGATCTTATGAAATAGTCGAGTTAGCGATGCAGCTTATTCGATTTCATTTTATTTAGGATTATTCTGTGGGTGGTTTATAATCTGGATCGTTTGGATTCATAAAGATAAACTGAAATTTATCGGGTTCCAGTTCAACAAAATCAATCTTGGTATTTTTCAATAGTTCTGCACTGGATGCTGATATGATGATTTCGATATCATCTGCGTTGACAGTTACATCATCTTCTTTACTATCATCAAAACCCATGCCGTAGTGGATACTGTTATCATCGTTGCGAGAAGCAGCGATGCGTAACGACATGCCTTCAGTTTTTCCCTGTTCAGCAGAAAGTTTAATTTGTACAGCCGCAGCTGGAGTTACTGTAATCATAGTATTAAGTTGCTAGTTAGTTTTATGGCTTCTGGCAAAGTCTATAAACCGCTGTGCCCATGGATTATTCCAGGTGTTTCGTTGATGGGTATAGTTTGCCAACAGGTTTTTATAAATATAACCATCCGATTCACCATTGATTCCTGTGCCGCGTTTGACACGAAAGGCAAATTGTACATTTTTATTGACTATTTTGAAACGTGAATAATGAAACTCGTGGGCGTTAATGACATGGGAATTGATATTGTTTTCGCTAGTCCAGTATTTTGGTCTGGGCCATGGGCTGTTTTTAGTCTCTTCTAACTGTACATAACCACGGCCTTGCGGACGTTTTTCCATAATAATGTCGGCTTCAATGCAACCAACCATCTGGCATATTTCTTTATTCCACTGGATGGAACGCGCCAGATACATTAATCCTCCGCATTCTGCGTAGGTCGGCAGGCCATTGTCAATGGCTGATTTTATCCCTGTTCTTAAGCTTTTATTGCTTTCCAGTTCATTCATGTGGGTTTCAGGAAAACCACCACCAATGAACAGTGCATCAATGTCAGGTAATTCAGTTTGATGACAGGGGTCAATTTCGATTAATTCAGCACCCGCATTCTGCAGCGCCTGCAGGTCGTCCGGGTAATAAAAACCAAATGCAGAACATCGAACCAGTCCCAGTTTTATACCTTTGGTTTGTTTGCGGGTCTGAATTTTAGTTGTTATCTCAACAGACGGTAATTTCGGAGCCTGGTTTGCAACGCTAAGAACCGCGTCCAGATTAACCTGATCGTTAATGGCATCAGCCAGGAGATCGATTTTCTGTGTACAAAATGGATCTTCGTGTCCGGGTACCAGGCCCAGGTGGCGTTCATCAATATCGAATCGATGATCATTATGGATAGCACCAAGCACTTCAACGTCGGTGTAATGTTCGATGACATTGCGTAATTTACTTTCATGACGCGAGCCGCCAAGGCGATTGAGAATGACGCCTCTAATCGAAACATTTTTATCAAAGGCCTGATAACCCAGTATCAATGGTGCAATGCCACGGGTCATGCCACGGGCATTGAGTACCAGTATCACGGGCGTTGAAGTTAATGTTGCCAGTGCGGCATTACTGTTGCTGCCATCAAGGTCAAGACCGTCATACAGGCCTTTGTTGCCTTCGATCAGGCTGATGTCTGCATCGCTCGCCTTATTTTGCAGCAGCGAAAGAATTTCGTCGCGCTCCATGGTATAAAAATCGAGGTTATAACAATCACGACCAGTCGCCAGTGCTAACCAGTAGGGATCAATGTAATCAGGGCCTTTTTTAAAACTTTGTACTACAAGACCGCGTTGTTTTAAAGCTGCACACAGACCGATGCTGACAGTGGTTTTGCCAGAAGATTTGTGTGCTGCTGAAATGAAAATTCGAGACATAGCTACAGGTTACAGTAGTTATCAGGAGAATAAATAAATCTTTACCGCGAACAACGCAAAGACGCAAATTTTTAAAGCGAAAAAAAGCTTTTCTTTGCGCCTTTGCGTTGTTCGCGGCAAAAGGGTTTTGTGTTTTTTTGTATAGTTTAGCTCTATTTAGCAGAATGAGGGTCTGCAACGCTATCAGCAAGTGAAGCAGGCAGGAAGCGTAATACCTTAAGTGCAAATACCACAACAAAAAGTGACAAGGCAATGCCGCCTAAACCTAAAAGTATTTCAGGTAGAGAGGGAGTGTAACTACTGATAACACCGTCATAGAAAGAGCTGCTTACTTCATAGCCAGGGAATATTTCCAGTGGAAAAGCCTGACCTGCAATTAAGATAGTGTAAATTTTAGACAGGCCACCGATTATAATCAGGGTACAAACTAAACCTAAAGTGGTTCGGCAATTTTTAACACCGGGTGCGTATATCAAAGCAAGGGGAATTAAACCACCGACAATGACTTCACCAACCCAAAATACGCTGGTATATATACCGCCTTCAAGTAATAGAAATTTTTCAACGTCATGGTGTTGTGTAGCATACAGGTTGGTCAGGTGATAAACAGCTGTGAAATATAGTACAGAAGCCACAAAGATACCCAGCAGGTTTCGTAAGCGATTGACAACCACATCACCCAGTTCCATGCCAGTCCATTTGTAAGAAGCCATTAATACCAGGATGAAAATAGCCAGACCGAAAGAGAAGGACATGATGATGAACATCGGTGCCATCAGGGCAGCATCATAAGCTGAACGTGCTACCAGAAAACCAAAGATTGAACCGGTACCAGTGGTAAGGATCAAACGCCAGATGAAAGCAGAGAAACCAGCATAAGGTTTAAACCGGTATACATTATGATCCATCATGGTCCACAGGTAAGCACCAACAAAACCAAAGAAGCCAGTGTATAAAATAATATTCCAGGCAAAGATTGATTTGAAGTTGTAATAGGTCATGGCTATGATCAAACGATCAGGTCGACCTAAATCAAGCAACAATACAACCAGACCGCCGGTTAGTAAGGCTATAGCCAGCAGTGCCGATAAACGCGCCATTGACTCGTATATTTTTTTCCTGAATACCGATGCTATCGAAGCAACGTTTAAAGCGCCAGAGGCGGCTACGATAAGAAAAATAGCAAATACATGTGGCATACCCCAAACTATCTGGTTGGTCATTCCTGTTACATGATGGCCTTCATGTTCCATATAATATACTGATACCAACGCCAGCAGCATGATAAAACCTAAACCGCCAAGCAAAGCGAAATAAGCCAGACTTTTGCCTTCTACAGAGGTGTATTCTATTTTACTCATTATTTTCTCTTATAAACACATAGCGTGTTTTATTAAACTAACGAAGTAGTAGCTAATTTTTTTTACCGCAGATTATGCAAATAAAAACTTTTATTACTTTCTACGTTTTGCTAGCAATAAACTATTTATTCGCTTTTTTCGCGTTCTTTTACTTCGCGCAATCCTGCGCTACGCCCTTCGGGCCACACTAACGTGTGTTGAAAATGTTCCATACATTTTAGTGCGTTTTTTGCGGACAAATTGTTTTTACAAACCCTGATAACGGACACCAGTATTTAGTGCCAGGTCAGGACGAAGTTGTTTGCCGCCGTGCTTTTTCAGCTCAACAGATATCGGGCTGTCAGCATCGTTGAGATCGCCGAATATCATTGCATTATGGTTTTCAGCGCTACAGGCTTCAACACAGGCAGGTATACCGCCATTATCAACACGGGTAACACACATCGTGCAGGACTCAACCGTACCTTTACCGCGTGGTGCAGTCAGTTTTTGATTTTTAACATCTTCATGTACGAAAGAGCGTGCTTTGTAAGGACAGGCCATCATGCAATAACGACAACCGATACAGATGTGCTTGTCTACCAGTGCGATACCGTCTGCACGAACAAACGATGCACCGGTAGGGCATACGTCTACACAGGGTGCGGTTTCACAATGCTGGCACATTAGCGGTAATGACAGTTCATGCCCTGTTGACTTATTCTTTAAAGTAACTTTGCGAATATACTGAGTATCGGTTTCTGGTCTATTATTACCAACCAGGCCGTTTTCTTCATTACAGGCATCAACACAGTCTGTACAGCCATTAGCGCACTTAGCGGTATCAATTAACATGCCCCAGCGATTTGTGCTGCTGACATCCTGATCCAGTGGTCTTGTTGACACCGATGTATTTTTAATAATTGTATCTGAATCAGCTGCATTGGCGGTCTGGTGTAACAGGACCCCCGGCGCAATCGTGACAGTACCCGCGATAGCCGCTTTCGATAAAAAGTCGCGTCTTGAGATGGTAATCGTTTTGTTCTCAGTCTTGTTCATTACTGGTTAACTCCCTTTGCAGCCATAGATTCAATTGTGTCGCTGGCAGCAAGAGTTTGTAGTAACTGCTGTTTTAATGATGAGGTATGCGAACTACGTTTAATATATTTTTGTGGACGATCAGCATGACACTGGAAGCAGTCAATCTGCACGGCTGCATATTGATGACATGCATTGCAGAAGTGTTGTTCGCTGTCGATGCCAGCAATCTCACCTTTATCATCTGGTTCTACATGACAGTTTATACAGTTTGCAAGACTTGCAGGCTCGTCACGAACTCCTTCGTACATGGTTTCATCACGTTCGTGCAAGATATAGTTCATGTGATTTCTACGCATTTCATCTTCGTCATGAATACATTTTGCGCTTTCATCGGAAGGTTCATGAATCGTAGGAAAAGGCGTCTCAGCCAGTGCCGAAGTCGACAGCAGCGTGAAGCCTATCAATGCATAAACTAGAACTGCAACTTGTCGTAAAAATCTTGTCATCAGATTACCTGTTTTTATACCTGTAATGAACAGTTATTGTTTTGCCTGTAGCAGCAGAATAGATTTCGCTGCTACAGGTGGTGAAGCCTTATTTAAGAGACACCTAGTGCCATATCAATGTAGCCGGTAGGACATACATCAGAACAGATATGACAGCCGATACATTTAGTGTAGTCAGTATCGACATAGCGACCTAAGGTTTTGCTGTCCTTCTTAACACGGAAAACAGCATCCTGTGGACAGTAAATAACACAGTTATCACACTCGAAACACATACCGCAACTCATGCAGCGAGCTGCTTCGGCAACCGCTTTCGCTTCTTCCAGGCTGATTTGACGTTCTGCAAAATGACCTAATACTTCGTCAGAAGAAGGCACGTCAGTGTCGCGATGATTACGTTCTTCATAGTCGAAGTGACCAAGGAATAACTCATCAGCGGTGATGATTTCCTGAGATGAACGGTCTTCGTAGTTATGGATTGCATAATTAGATGTTTCAGTCCCACGCTGGCCATCTTCTTTGTGTTCGTTGGCATCATAAGACTCAACATTTAAACCGGCTTCAACTAATTTGTCAGTCAGGTCGAAATGGTGAACGTCAACTTTAGGACGTTTTTTAACGACAACATTGTTGAAGTCGTTTTCGATGGTTTCAGAAACGATGTAAGCCTGACCGATAGCAGTAGTTAACAGGTGGGGGCGAACGATGTCACCGCACACATAGTGATTCGCTTTACCTGGTACACGATACAGGTTGTCTGCGTCCATCAGGTTACGGCCATTATTTAAATCTTCAACACCGTCAAGGTTACCGCCCTGACCAATCGCGGCAACGATGATGTCAGCTTCAATCGTATATTCTTTACCGCCTTCTACAGCGACAGGGGCATTGTTTTCCCATTTAGAGTCTACGAATTTCATGCCGGTAGCACGACCGTTGGCATCGCGAATGAGCTCAACAGGCATTATTTCATTCATGATGTTAACGCCTTCAATAGTAGCGTCTTCAACTTCGTGTTGTGCTGCAGTCATTTCTTCTTTCTTGAACAATGCAGTTAGTGTTACCAGCTCGCAGGGAACGTTATTAGAAGAATCATGACCAGCGTGTGAAGAATCACCATTAATAACGGTTTCAGGCTTTTCGTTGTAGTCAGCCAGGGTACCAATACGACGTGATACAGAGACAACATCGATAGAGGTATCACCACCACCAATACACAGGACTTTTTTGCCCGTGTATTTCATTTCGCCTTTGTTAAATTGCTCAAGGAATTGAACAGCAGATACACAGTTAGGTGTTTCATCCCAGCCTTCTACAGGAACACCACGACCAGTCCAGCAACCTAATGCCCATAAAACAGCATCATGTTCTTTTTCTACGTCTGCAAGTTCAACATCACGACCAACACGTGTATTCATCCGTGTTTCGATGTGACCCATGTCTAAAATACGTTGACATTCGTTGTCCAGGAAATCACGAGGCGTACGATAGCCAGGAATGCCGTAGCGCATCATGCCGCCAAGCTCTGAATGGTCATCAAAGATGGTTGAAGCAATACCTTTACGGCGTAACTGGTAAGCTGCAGCCATACCTGCAGGACCACCACCGATAATCGCGACTTTCTTGCCGGTCATCTCAGCGCTGTTATCAAATTTGAAACCTTCAGCAAAAGCGGTGTCGCCGATGTATTGCTCAACAGAGTTAATACCAACAAAGTCTTCTACGTTATTACGGTTACAGCCTGTCTCACAGGGCGCAGGACAGACACGACCCATCATAGACGGGAACGGGTTTGCATCAGTGGAGCGACGGAAAGCATATTCCTGCATTGACACACCTTCGGGAGGTAATTCAATACCACGGACGATGTCTAACCAGCCACGAATATCTTCGCCTGATGGGCAGCTGCCCTGACAAGGCGGCGTGCGGTGTACATAAGTAGGGCACTTGAATGTGGTGTCTTCGTTGAAAATTTGTTTGCCGAAGTCGTTATTGATGAAATCGCCATCTTTATATTTTCTGAAGGTTAACTTATTGTCTTGCATATCTTGTTTCGAAGTGGCCATGCCAGCTCTCCTGTTGCTTAAACCATAGGACGTTGTCCCAGGTCTGTGTCAATAAATATGTGTTATAAATTTGTGTAAACTTTTACCCGGGCCAACGATTTTACCTTAAGCCGCTGCTTCAGTGTCGTCGCCATCAGTAGCTTCTTCACCTTGTCCTTCTAAAATAATTGCGTTGCTCACTAACTGGTGAATACTCACAATCTGGTCCATGGTCATGCCGTAATAAGGCAGGACTTTTGTAAACTGAGATTTACAGATGGCGCAAATAGCCGCCATATGTGTTACCCCATAATCTTTACTGACGTTTTTCAGTGCTTCCATACGAGGCTGCGCACCTTTGATACGTAATTCCATGAGGTCGTCCGTTAATAGTCCGCCACCGCCACCACAGCAGAATGTCTGATCATGAATTGTGTCAGCAGACATATCGTGGAAGTTATTACATACCGCCTTAATTACCTGACGAGGCGTGGTGAACTGACTTCCCGGTGTCTCACCGATACGTGAAGCACGCGCGATGTTACAGGAATCATGGAAAGTTAATGTCATGTGATCGTTTTCAGTCTTATCAATATTTAATATATTGCGATCCAGGCAATCTTTAGTAAATTCTAAGATGTGCTGCGGAATAGGGTAGTTTTGATCTAAGAAATCCCATGGTCCAGCCAGTGTATTTAAATGGTTGTATGCAACGCGCCATGCGTGACCACACTCTCCGAAGATTAGTCGCTTAACGCCAAGTTCTTTTGCTGCATCACGGATACGCAGTGAAATCTCACGCATGTGCTCGTAATTACCGATGAACAGACCAAAGTTAGCGGCTTCTGATGCTTTAGAACTCATTGTCCAGGTAACACCAGCCGCGTGGAATACTTTTGCGTAACCGATTAAACCATCGATGTGAGGTTCCGCAAAGAAATCAGCAGACGGCGTGACCAGCAAGATTTCAGCGCCTTTCTCATCAAGCGGGAAACGTACTTTTACTTCGATGTCTTCTTCAACTTCTTCTTCAAGGCCTTCAAGGGTATCAACCAGAGCAGGCTCAGGTAGACCCAGGTTGTTACCAATTTTGTGTACTTTAGGAATAATCTGGTTCGAGTATTTTTGTCCCATGCCAATATGCGCCAGCATGTCACGAGCAGCCATGGTGACTTCAGCGGTATCGATGCCGAAAGGGCAGAAAACGGCACAGCGGCGGCACTCGGAACACTGGTGATAGTAGTCGTACATATCTTTAACCGCTTCCTCGGTCAAATCAATAGCACCAACTAGTTTAGGGAAATATTTACCGGCGAAGGTAAAGTAACGGCGGTAAACCTTGCGCAGTAAATCTTGACGTGCGACAGGCATATTTTTAGGGTCAGCGGTACCAATAAAGTAGTGACATTTATCGGTACAGGCACCACATTTTACGCAGGTGTCCATAAATACAAGTAAAGAGCGGTATTTACTGAGCTTATCTTTTAACTGTGCAAGAAAGATTTCTTTCCAGCCATCAACAAGACCTTTTTCGTCTGCAGAAGGGAAACCCATGGCAGTCTGGAATTCTTCACCGGCAATAAAAGGTGAGCTGTGCGCCATCGCACCTTCCATTACAGATGGAATGATGGGGAATTCGTGCGTTTCTGGTATTTCGTAATCAGCCATTCTTATATTTCCAGTTAACTAACTATTATGCCGCTTTATACGTTACGGCCATCTTTTGCTTCAATTTCAGCGCCCCATGGAGACAGATGACGCTTCTCACGTGGGTTATCAATCTGATAACGCGTTGGCGCCATAAACAGGCCTGGCGCGTGTAACAGTTTACTAATAGGGAAAATGACCATTAAAAATAGTACCATTGTCAGGTGTGCTAATAAAACAATATCCGTTGGTAAGTTCTGCCAGTCGAACAGGAACAGACCCATGATGAATGCTTTAAGTTGAACGATATCAGTATGTGCAACATAAACCATCATTAAACCGGTAGCGGCAATGCCAATGATTAAAATCAGCATTAAATAATCAGAAGGTGATGATATATAGCGTACACGATCAACAAAAATGCGGCGAGCTAATAAACCAAGCAGGCCCACCACCATTGCAAAACCAGCATAGTGACCAAAACTTTGCACAACCATATTGTTCACTAATGGCCATAAAATCGAATCAGGTGAAATCACATAACGTAAGTGACGGAAAAATGCGAGCAACAGAGACAGGTGGAACATGAAGCCAAATATCCAGGTCCATTTTGTTGCGCGAAACAGGCTGTTAAAGAAAACAACCTCTGTAAAGAATCGGTAAGCGACGCCTGTATGCGTTAGTGGCGCTGGCGTTACGGCGATTTTTAACGGTGCGGGAACACGCTTGTACTGTAATATCTTGTTAGTGACGCCAGCAACTAATGTGATCATTGCCACATAAAAAAGTAAGACATACAAAATACTAAGTGCGCTCATTAAAATATCTCGTTAAGTGAATAGAGAGCTTCGCACAAAGCATCTTTTCCGCCATGTCTGCGTTAAAAGCGACCTCAAAATGCTCACTTACTTATGTGTAAGCTGTGCTTTTTCGTCCACTTTTGCCTTGCCCTGAAGAAAAAATATACTTCGTGCAAAGCTCTCTAACAAAAATTTATTTATTTATAAACCTTTAAATAAAACACATAAAGATAATTCCAAATGTGTCTTATTTAAAGCTGCGGGAGCGGATTCCGCTGCCCCCGAACTTAATAATCTTTGACTTTTATAGCGTCAAAATTATTTACGGGATTTATACACAACCTGTTGGCTTAGGAAGACCAGCATATTTACATGCTTGTTTACCAGGGCCATATGGGAACAGCTCGTACAGGTACTTGCTATTGCCTTTTTCTTTACCTAAACGTTTACCAACGGCTTTAGTCAGTACGCGTACTGCAGGAGCAATTTGGTATTCTTCGTAATATTCACGAAGAAAGTTGATGATATCCCAGTGTTCCTGAGTTAATGGCTGGTCTTCTGCGGCAGCCATAGCTTCGCCTACTGCAGGTTCCCATTCGTTTAAGTTAGCTAAGTAACCTTCTTCGTCGACTTCAAATGATTTGCCGTTTACTTCGATTGATGACATGTTTATTTCCTCGTAGAGAGCGTAATATTAAAAAATTTATTTAAAGCCAAGATTGAACGGAGTCTGACTCGGCCACTAAATTGACAAAGCCTTCATAATCGACGACTTTAATACCATCAGCCAGCTTACTTTCCAGGCCACGAGCCTGGAGGTCAGGGCCGAGTACAGCGAATGCAACTCCGCTGGCATTTTTGATTTTATCTGCAGCACTGGTGCCAGTAGTTGCAGCATAAACACCGTCTTCGATCAGCAGGACGGTAGAACCATCTTTTGCATAACCTAAGCAGGCATCGAATGTATTAGATTCGAATGGAGATTTGTTTACTGTGTGTAATAGTCCCATGATTGTCTCTTAAATTTATATTGGCCTAGAAGCTCAGGATTATTTCTTGTTCAGCCATAACGTCAGCTAATTCGGCACGACTTACCAGACGAATAGAGTCTTTTTCAGCATAGTCATCATCTTCATCTTCCCAGACCAGGTGTTGAAGATCGTCCAATGTTAAGCCGCGCTCTTCCAGTGATTCTTTTTCGATGTAAATTTTCGTTACTTCGTAATCACCTAAAGCAGAGTAAGTTGGCGAGAAATTTTTCTGACCAATCGCTTCTGTGTTTTGACCTTTAGTCAGTTCGTAAACACCGTCACCGATAAATGCCAGACTAACGTCCTGATCAAACGCTGCACCAATTAATACAACCTCTAAAGATTCCAGGGCATAAACTGTGCCGTATGGAGGTTTACGGTTGACGTACATGAATTTTTTAACTGCCATATCTATATCTCCTATGCACCAAACACAACTAAACGATCAGATTCAATGCCGGCTTCAATCAACTGGCCAAGACCAGAGATACGGAAACCTTCTTTCAGGTTGTTATCTTCAAAACCCTGACGTTTTGCTTCATCGACATCCATCATGCCACGACGTTGAGCGGCAGCAATACAAACAACCAGATCCAGGTCGTTTTCTTTTGCTAGCTCAGACCACAGTTTAGGAATATCACGATCATCCTGCGGTGGAACCGCAAGTTTGGTCGCATTATTTACACCATCGTGATAGAAGAAAACACGAAATATTTCATGTCCGGCATCGATAGCAGCTTTAGTAAACTGATATGCTGTATCAGCAGATTGATGCTGGTATGGACCTTCGTTAACTTGAATACTAAATTTCACCGTAGCTCCTTAGAAACGAATGTGAGTAGAAGCATTAAGACTGTTACGAGCACCACGCCAGTTATCAATGTGATACTTGGTGAAAGGCAGGTTAGTCACTTCGAAGAAACGAGGCCAGCCGATACGCTCAATCCAGTCATTAATACGTTCCCAGTCTTTCGCATCATTTTTATATGCTTTAAGAATGTTTTTCACGATAGCGGTTGCTTCAGGCCAGCGTGGCGGATTGTTAGGGATGCCAGCAGCAACCAGTTTCTGGAAAGTAGGTTTGCTACGTGCATTTGAGTGATTACCACCAACCCATACTGCCAGTTTAGAATGCTCCGCATCATTGATTTGCATTGGCGGGCAAGGTGGGAAGCAGGCACCACAACAGATGCATTTCTTCTCATCAACTTCCAGCGAAGGTTTGCCATTGACCATTGCAGGGCGAATCGCAGCAACAGGACAACGCGCCACAACTGATGGACGCTCACATACGTTAGATACCAGGTCGTGATTAATTTTAGGCGGTTTAGTGTGCTGAATGTTAATCGCGATATCGCCCTGGCCACCACAGTTAATCTGACAACATGAAGTTGTGATATGCACGCGGTTAGGCATATTACATTCACGGAACTCGTCGATTAACTCATCCATCATGGATTTCACAACACCTGATGCATCAGTACCGGGAATATCACAGTGCAACCAGCCCTGTGTGTGAGAAAGCATGGCTACAGAGTTCTTGGTACCACCAACGATGAAACCCGCATCGGTAACCGCTTTGATTAATGGCTCAACTTTCTCCGGGTCAGAAACCATGTATTCAACGTTACTGCGAATAGTAAAGTGGATATAACCGTCAGCGTACTCGTCACCAAGGTCACATAACTTACGTAATGAAAAGATATCCAGGATACGTTGTGTACCAACACGTACAGTCCAGATTTCATCGCCGCTATAACCTACGTGGCGAAGTACACCTGGCTTTGGATGGTCATGGAATTTCCATGCGCCGTAATTTTTACGCATCACTGGATGCATATACTGGAAGCCATCTGGGCAACCAGATTCAATTGGAGAACGAGGTTTATTATCACTCATTTTTAATTCCTCAAAAATTCAATATTCGTTAGAAGGGGGCAGCTTTTTTATTCATGGCAGCCCCCTCATCTATCTGCTGTAAAGCAGAAAATTACGGGTTGGTCTTATGCGTTAGCCGCTTCTGCTTTACGCTCGAACCACTTTTCAGCTTCTTCATCCCAGCCATCCATGCGGATATATGAGCTTTGACGAGGACTACCGACCATGTTTGGATCAACTTCAAGACCGATACCTTCCAGGTAGTTAACCAGACCGATACGCTCGATCATTTCACCTGTCCGTTCGTGCTCAAGACCGTTTTCAGCCCAGAAGTCGATCATTTCTTCAGCCAGTTCAATCAGACTTTCGTAATCTTCTTCGGTTTCCATTTTCTTGAACGGGATAACAACGGTACCCATCAGGTCACCGATTTTCAGCGTGCGTTTACCACCAACCAGTACGGTTACACCGTGGTCATCACCCGGGTGCAATGCTTTCGGCATAACGTTCAGGCAGTGCATACAACGTACACAGTTACGATTGTCTACTACTAATGTGTTGTCTTCAGTGATAGAAAGTGCATTGGTTGGGCAGCGTGAAGTCATGTTATCAATGTAGTATTGACGACCGTTTTCACCTTTTTTGGTTATGTAATTCTTAACTTCTTCCTGGTCAACTTTCATGTCATCGCGCCAGGTACCGATAATGGCCATATCAGCACGTTCGATAGCATTTTGACAGTCGTTAGGACAACCAGATACTTTGAATTTAAATTTGTATGGCAGAGCAGGTCGATGAACGTCATCAGTAAAGTTGTTTACCAGGTGGCGGTGAATACCGTGCTCGTTTGCACAGGACATTTCACAACGCGACGCACCGACACATGACATAGCAGTACGCACACAGGGACCAGCACCACCTAAGTCAAAACCGTAACCATTGATTTCATCAAAGAAATGCTGAGTGCCTTCAGTGGTGGTACCGATAAACATAATATTACCAGTCTGACCATGGAATGTTTGCAGACCAGAACCATATTTCTCCCAGCTATCACCCAGTTGACGAAGCATGGCAGTGGTGTAGTGGTTACCAGCAGGTGGTTGTACACGAATAGTGTGGAATTCTTTTGATTCCGGGAAAGCTGCACCAACTTCAGAGAAACGAGGGATAATACCACCACCGTAACCGAATACAGAGACGGTGCCGCCTTTCCAGTAACCTTTACGGGTTTCGTAAGAATGTTCCAGTTGACCAAGTAAGCTACTGGTTACATTCTGGATGCGCTCATCGGGATGATCATCACGTAGTTTCTTGATGCCTGAAATAAAACTCGGCCATGGGCCGTTTTCAAGCTCGTCGAGCATGGGTGTTTCATAAATCTTCTTGGCCATGGAATCTCTCCTGTCTGCCGCTATGGTTATGTCAGTTAAAGTACTGATAGATTGTGTACTAGGGATGCAGATTCTAGTACCAATCTTATTTTTTAACAAGATCTCTTAATGGTGTAATTTTTCCATCACTGGAACATTTGAATTTGTGAGACGCAGTTTAGGTGGCGTTGGCAAACTGTAGAATCCTACGCATGGGAGGGTTTTGAAAATATGGCTTATCCACTATGGGATAGCTATGGGATAGCGGGATTTGCTCCCGGTCTGATTCTTCGCTGACAATACTAGTTAAATCAGTTATTTAGGGTTTATTTAGCGGTAGCTGCACTGTCTTGTATATTTCATAGAGTATAAAAAGATAAACACGAACTGCTGATAGTGATATTGTGGAATTAGACATTTTTCGGCAAGCTTTCACACACCATGGATCAGTATTATTTTATGATTAGTTTAAATGAGATATCACATGCCACAGCAAGCAAACCATCCTATTGTACTGGATTGCCCCTTTTCTCTAAATAATAACGCTGCTTATTTGCAGTGGCGTGAGGAAAAGTTGAAATACAGAAAACCTGCCTTAAGCGATTTGCTTGTGCGGATAAAGGACCCTTACCGGCTGTCTAATGATGAAATGATGGCAATTGTCGAACGCTGTAAAAATTTCAATATGGCTATCTACCAGCTGAATAATCCTGCTAGTCAGGATAAATCACTGGTGCATGTTTTGGCCAGGCAACTGGGCATGGAAAATCTGGATACAAATTTACGCGCTGATGACGATAGTGTGAGTAGCCTCGAAGTGCGGGCGCAAGCCGGCAATCAGTATATTCCCTACACAAATAAAGCATTAAGCTGGCACACTGACGGTTATTATAACACCCTTGATAAACAGATTTTTGGCATCATTATGCATTGTGTGAGACCGTCGGCAGAAGGTGGCGTGAATTCACTGCTCAATTTGGAAAATGTGTATATAAGACTTAGAGATGAGAGCTCGGCGTATATAGAAGCATTAATGCACCCTGAAGCAATGACGATCCCGGATAATATTGAAGCTGGTAAGGTGATTCGAGCTGCGCAAAGCGGACCGGTGTTTATAATAAAACCCGTAACTGGGTTAAAAGCGGGGCGTTTACATATGCGTTTTTCGGCGCGAAAGCGCAATATTATCTGGCGAGATACGCCGCAAACAATTAAGGCGGTAGCAATGATAAACAGCATCCTGGCGGATGAAAATAATGTGCTCAAAGTAGCACTAAAAGCAGGCCAGGGCATCATATGTAATAACGTGTTGCACAATCGCAGTGGTTTTACCGACAGCGAAAACCAGAAGCGCCTGATGTACCGTGCAAGATATTATGATGCTGTTGGGTGAAAAACTTTAACCACAGAGGAGCAGAGAGCACAGAGATTTATTTGTTTTTAAAACATCAAAATGTTTTTCTCCGTGTACTCGGTGCCTCTGTGGTGCGCTGAAATCGTTCCTCGGCAATTGCTCCTGCATTGCCCTACTAAGTGACATCCGTGTCACGAAGACGATTTTCAGCATACACTCCATTCGTGGAGATAAATATTTTAATTTTTTAAAGGTCTAAGTTAATGTTGTGGTTAAGTGAAGTAATGATACAAAATCCAGAAATGGAGAATTTTGAGCAATTAAAAGACGAGCTCAAAAAACGCGCGGCTGCGGGTGAGCTATTTTTCCGTATGGATGTAAAACCACAGTTTGGTGATACCCCTGCTGACTGGGAAGACAAGCTGGAAGCGGCATTTACATCAAAACTGTAATTTCAGATTATAAAGGCAGGCGAGCATTAGATGTACTGGCAAGAAGACGATAAAAGAAATGATATCAGCACCTCGGATAAGGTTGTTGATTTGCATTACAAGATTGACTGTAAGCAAATCCCAGCCTGCCATGCCGGGGAATTGTCACAAGCTTTGTATGAGGCTTTGCCCTGGATAAAAAATGAACCGGAAGCTGGTATTCATCAGATTCATGGTGCTACATCAGGAAATGGCTGGGAGCGACCGGCTGACGGCGAGCTGATCCACCTCTCCAAACGTACGCGTATGCAACTACGGGTGCCAGCTTCGCGGATTGGCGATGCCAGTGAGCTGGTGGGTAAAACACTGGATATTGGTGGCCACGCTGTTGCGGTTGGCAACATGACGACAAAAAAAATTGACCCGTTTTCAACGATTTTTGCTCGTTATGTCGTTGTTTCAGGCGGTATGAATGAGGATGATTTTTTGCAATGGATTGTTGATGATTTGAAGTCGCGAGACCTGTCGGTGCGTAAGCTATTGTGTGGCATGGGGCATACATTTGAAGTAAATGGTGAAAAAATTGAAACCAGAAGTTTGATGATTGCCGATCTCGATAAGTCTTCTTCAGTGGTCTTGCAGGAAGTTGGTATAGGTCCCCACCGACATTTTGGTTGTGGGATCTTTGTTCCTCATAAAGGTATAAAAGCAGTTGGAGAGACGGAAGATAAATCTCATTTTTCAGGTAGTTAAATATTTTTTTAAAGTTAAATATATTTTTAAATTTAAGCTATTGGCATTCTTAATTGCGGTAAAAACTCTGAAACTATCCCATTAGAAATACTGGAATTAGTCAGACCATTCGGCTAATATTTGCGCCAATTTTTAACGATTTTATATTTTAAAAAAGGTGGGTTAATTATGGCAGCACTTGATTCAGTAGATAGAACAGCAAACGGTTATTTGGAAAACATAGCTGACTGGAACGAAGAAATAGCAGCAGAAATTTTTGTTGAAGAAGAAATAGATCCTACAGAAGAGCATTGGGATACTGTTCGATACGTTCGTCAGGAAGTTTTAGACGGTAATGAGCCTAATGAGCGTAGTATTATGAAAGCCATGGGTAAAAAATGGGGTCGTAAAGTTTCTTCTAAGGAAATGTACGAAATGTTCCCTGGTATGCCATCCAAGCAAGGTCTGAAAATTGGTGGTTGTCCACAGAGTACACGTAAAGGCGGATACTAAAAAAGTACACCGCACGATACATCTTTTTTGTTATTGCGGTGTTAAAAATAGCTTTAAAATACTCACTTACTTTGTGTAAGCTCCGTTTTTAAAACTATTTTCGCCTTGCACTAACAAAAAATCTACATCGTGCAATGCACTTTTAATATTGATGAGTTTTAGTTTTTCTTCCCATTAGTAGATATATGGGTAAGATATAGCGCAGGCTAAAATTAGTTTATTAATAGTTTCGTTTGAAAAAAAGAATTTATCGGGTACAAATGACC
>RCNG010000363.1_pt1 | contig 22542 bp, 26 predicted proteins | sample 2041371 | NCBI WGS metagenome assembly RCNG01 (sample SAMN09708227, study PRJNA481090) | Marine sediment metagenome, whole genome shotgun sequencing project. | biome: marine sediment; feature: ocean; material: sediment; isolation source: Sewage treatment plant 1 marine sediment (STP1) ... | reverse complement strand
GGCCAGTTTTTCACTGAGGATCTCTTCAAAGGTTTTGCCTACCCATGGACATCTGTAATGTGTAATATGCGGACATTGCCTTTTATGGGCAAATTTTAAAAATCTTTTACTGAACTCCTGCTTTTATCAGCAACTTTATCAGCAGCTTTTTCAGCACTTATGGCATTCAAAGACAAGAAAGAGGGAATGCTGGATGCAGCGGTGCCTGCTCCGGCCAGGTTTAAAAATTTTCGACGATCGATAAACGGCATAAAAAATACCTTATAGTCTGTTGTTTAGTGTTAGTTCAAAATACTACACCCATCCCTCCTCATTGTTTATAAGGAAGTACTTATAAAATCTATTTAATTAATATGTGGACAGGATCAGGTATTGGAATTATTGCCTGGAAACAGTACATTATTTATTGCCTCCAGGATATTATCTGTTTTTTTATTGTATAATATTATTTTTTACTATTCTACAATAAATCCAATCTTAATTTGCTTGAGAATATTGTTTTTTATAATGAAATTAAAAAAATTTTTTTATAAATACCCTTTAAAAAACAATCTTATATTTCTTTCGAGTACTGTTTATTCTTTTTAATGTCATTGTTATGAGCAATAAAGCGATTTTTTATCCATTTATCCTGTTTTTTTTAATTTTAACAACGAACCCCGGTTATGCCGATATTGTTAAACCGGCCCTGGTTGAAATCAGTGTCAATACCAATGGCAGCTACCGGATAGAAATTCGTGCCAGTATTGAAGCGCTTCTAACAGGTATAAACAGCCGCTATAAAAACACCAAAGACTCACCTGATGCGCAGGCCTATGATGATTTGAGAGTTTTACCTGGCATACAATTACGTCAGGCTTTCCATCCCTTTGAAAAGGATTTTTTACAACAGGTAAAGGTTTTTTTTGATGCACAGCTGACCCGATCTCAAATCAGTTCTGTCACCATTCCAGAACCGGGTTATGTTAAAGTCCCCAGAATCAGTCTTATTGTGCTGGAAGGGGAGGCGCCTGTTACGGCCCGGACATTGACCTGGTATTATCCGGCTCGATTTGGCGATAATGCAGTTCGTGTCCGGCAGGTTGATGAAGCCAATGAAAAATGGCACTGGTCTGCCTGGCAATGGCTGAAAAATGATGAACCGAGTGAAGCATTTTCTCTGACCGAAGTGTTTACCCGGCAAAGCTTTCTGCAAGTGGTGTCAATTTATATAGTCTCCGGATTTGAACATATCCTGCCCAAGGGACTGGATCATATCCTGTTTATTTTAGGCATTTTTCTGCTCAGTATCCGAATGCGGCCACTATTATGGCAGGTCACCATGTTTACCATTGCCCATACAATAACCCTGGGGCTTTCAATGAATGGTGTCATCAACCTGGCGGCCAATATTGTGGAGCCGTTGATAGCCTTGTCCATTGCCTTTATTGCAGTGGAAAATATAATTAGCCCCACATTGCACAAAAGTCGTTTAGTTATTGTCTTTATTTTTGGCTTATTGCATGGCATGGGATTTGCCAGTGTTTTAGCCGATTTTGGCATGCCGGAAAATGATTTTGCCACGGCATTAATCAGTTTTAATATCGGTGTTGAAATAGCCCAGATCGCCATAATATTGCTGGCCTATTTGTTGTTTGGTTACTGGCTGCGCAGCAAACTGGCTAATGAACAGCAATACCGCACTATTGTTGTAATCCCCGGTTCCCTGTTTATTGCTCTGATTGGTCTGTACTGGACGTATGATCGAATAGTGTTCTAAGCAGCCTTTATTCTATAATTTCAGGCTTTGCTGTTATAGCTATTAAAGTCAATACTATGCTAAAATTTCAACCCGGTTCTGCACGTAGACTGTAGGTATGGTCCTACAATTTTGGGCGTAATGATGTACAAGAAACGGTTTACAGGGCATGGATATTGAATCAGTGAAAAAAGAGCTGGCGTCCATCAGAGGTTCAGCTATGAATATACTGGCCGGTCGGGAGCATAGTGCCACAGAGTTGCGGCACAAGCTGAGGCGGAAATTAGAGCGAAAACAGGTTGAATCGGGTGAGCCAAATCGATTAGACGAATTAATTGACACCGTTATAGAACAATTAATTAATGATCGGCTTGTGGATGAAAATCGCTTTACAGAAAGCTTTATTCGCTCCCGAACGGCCCGGGGTTCCGGCCCGGTCAAAATCCGTCATGAATTGCAGGAACGAGGGATCTCCGGCGAGATAATCGAACAGTATCTGGATGACTCCTATGAGTTCTGGCAGAAACATATCGCCACGGTGCGCAGCAAACGCTTTGGCATTCAATACCCGGAAGATTATAAAGAACAAAGTAAACAGTCTCGATTTTTATACCAGCGGGGCTTTAGCGGCGAGTTAATTCAACGTCTTTTTAACGAATTTTCTGAGTAACACCAAATATCTGTTACGATCTCCAGGTTACACTGACTCGTGACTGTTAAAAAATTGTTTATTAAAGAGTTAAGACAAAACTGTAGGAATTAAGTTCTATCATGGCAAACAGTTCTATCAAAACAAGTGCACAGCTTCGTACTGCATTTCTTGAGTTCTTTGAGGCGCATGGTCATAAACGAGTCGCCAGTAGTCCGCTGGTGCCTGGAAATGATCCCACTCTGCTATTCACCAATGCCGGAATGGTGCAATTTAAAGATGTCTTTCTGGGCCATGACAAACGAAATTACAAACGCGCGACAAGTAGTCAGCGATGTGTTCGAGCCGGTGGTAAACACAATGATCTGGAAAATGTCGGCTATACCGCAAGACACCATACTTTTTTTGAAATGCTGGGTAATTTCAGTTTTGGTGACTACTTTAAACGTGAAGCCATTCAATATGCCTGGGATTTTCTGACCAAAGAAATCGGCTTGCCTGAAGAACGCCTTTGGGTGACTGTATTTGAAGAAGATGCTGCTGCCAGTGACATCTGGCTCAATGAATTAAAGGTGTCGCCAGAGCGTTTTTCCAAAATTGGCGCCAAAGACAATTTCTGGTCCATGGGTGATACCGGACCCTGCGGTCCCTGCAGTGAAATTTTTTATGATCATGGTGCCGATGTGCCTGGCGGTCCACCGGGAACACCTGAAGAGGAAGGTGATCGGTATATCGAAATCTGGAACCTGGTGTTTATGCAGTATAACCGGGATAAGTCTGGAAAAATGACTGAACTGCCACATCCATCGGTTGATACCGGTATGGGTCTGGAACGCCTGGCTGCCATCTTGCAGGGAGTACATAATAACTACGAAATTGACCTGTTCCAGCACATCATTAAAAGCATTGCCAGACTGGCAGACTGTCATGACCTGGAAAACAAATCTTTACGCGTCATTGCCGATCATATCCGTGCCTGTGCTTTTCTGATTGTCGATGGTGTGATACCTTCGAATGAAGGCCGGGGTTATGTACTCAGACGTATTATCCGCCGTGCTATTCGTCATGGCCATCAACTGGGCCTGAGAGAACCGTTCTTTTATACTCTGGTGGATGTTCTGCGTCAGGAAATGGGTGAAGCATACCCCGAATTGAGTGCGGCTCAACAACAGGTTGAAAAAATTCTGCAACAGGAAGAAGAGCGCTTTGCGGAAACCCTGGATCAGGGAATGCATATTCTTGAACAGCTTATTCTTAAACAGGAAGGCCAGCAACTCAAAGCCGGGGTGATCCCTGGTGATGCGGTGTTTAAGCTCTATGATACCTACGGATTTCCTGTGGATTTGACGGCAGACGTTGCCAGAGAACATAAATTGGAAATAGACCGGGAAGGCTATGACCAGGCTATGGAAAAACAGCGTGAAATGGCGCGTGCTTCCAGCTCGTTTGACATTGATTATCAGGACGGCGTTAAACTGGATGGCAAGACAGAATTTCTGGGTTATGATCAGCTGGAAACTGATACTGGCCGGATTATCAATATTATTGTGCACGGTGAATTGAGCAATTCTTTGTCTGGCTCTGTGCCAGGCTCTGTGCCAGAGCAAGGCCAGCAGGCCATGATTATTCTGGACCGTACGTCATTTTATGGTGAATCCGGTGGTCAGGTCGGTGACACGGGAACTATCAGCACCGCTGATGCTGAATTCAGAGTCACAGACACACAAAAAAAGGCTGATGCCTTTGTCCATATCGGGCAACTGATTAAAGGCCATTTCACTGTTGGTGACAGAGTTAAAACCCGGGTAGATGCGGAAAAACGCAGTGATATTGCCTGTAATCATTCTGCGACCCATTTATTACATGCTGCATTGCGCACTGTTTTAGGGGATCATGTTCAGCAAAAAGGTTCTCTGGTTGATAATGAAAAACTGCGCTTTGACTTTTCCCATTTTGAAGCCATTAGCCCAGAACAGTTACAGAATATTGAGTCACTGGTAAACCAGAAAATCCGCAAAAATCATTCGGTTGAGACAAAACTCATGGATATCGATGCCGCTAGAGAAAGCGGTGCCATGGCATTATTTGGTGAAAAATATGCTGATCAGGTTCGTGTGCTGAGTATGAGTGATTTTTCTGTGGAGTTATGCGGTGGTACCCATGTTAACCGCACCGGTGATATTGGTGTCATGAAGATCACTTCTGAAAGCGGTGTTGCTGCGGGTGTGCGTCGCATTGAGGCGGTAACTGGACAGGGTGCCCTGGATTTTATTGAACACAATGAACAACAAATGGATCATACGGCATCTTTATTGAAAGCTAATCGTGATTCAGTATATGAAAAAGTATCAGCATTGATTGAACGTTCCAGAAAACTGGAAAAAGAACTGCAACAGCTTAAAGGTAAACTGGCCAATGCTCAGGGCAGTGAGCTGACTGATAATGCCGTTGAAGTCAAGGGTATTAAAGTTCTGGCCGCAAAACTCGAAGGTGTAGATGCCAAAGGATTGCGTGATACCCTGGATCAACTGAAAAGTAAATTAGGCAGTTGCGCCATTGTTCTGGCTGTTGTCAATGGTGACAAGGTCAGTCTCGCAGCAGGCGTCAGCAAAGACAGTACTCAGTTGATTAAGGCTGGCGATCTGGTCAACAGCGTGGCCACACAGGTGGGCGGTAAAGGTGGCGGGCGTCCTGATATGGCCATGGCCGGTGGAAATCAGCCGGAAAATTTGCAAAAAGCACTTTCCGCTGTTCCATCCTGGGTGGAAAATCAGTTAAAATAAATGGTTTTTCAGTATTTTGCAAAACTTACAATAGTTTTTTCATGTTTGATTCAATATGACTTTTTAATATGGCTTTAATAGTTCAAAAATTTGGTGGTACATCTGTCGGTACAGTTGAACGCATTGAAAATGTGGCTGAGCGGATAAGAAAGTTTCGCGATCATGGTGATGACATTGTTGTTGTGGTTTCGGCCATGAGTGGTGAAACCAATCGACTGGTTGAGCTGGCGCATAGTATTGACGAAAAGCCCAATGCCAGAGAATATGATGTATTGTTGTCCACCGGAGAGCAGGTGACCATTGCGCTATTAAGCATGGCCCTGAATAAACGCGGTGTCCCGGCCCGTTCCTATACTGGCAGCCAGGTGCATATTCTAACCGATAGTGCGCATAATAAAGCCCGCATCCTGGATATTGAAGAGAAAAATATGCGTACAGATCTGGAGCAGGGCAAGGTTATTGTCGTGGCCGGATTTCAGGGGGTCGATGAGCACGGCAATATCACCACACTGGGCCGGGGTGGCTCAGATACAACTGCGGTGGCATTAGCTGCAGCGCTTAAGGCCAATGAGTGTCAGATTTATACCGATGTGGATGGTGTCTATACGACTGACCCGCGTGTTGTGCCTGAAGCCAGACGCCTTGACAAAATCACCTTTGAAGAAATGCTGGAAATGGCAAGTCTTGGCTCCAAAGTGCTACAGATCCGTGCCGTGGAGTTCGCAGGAAAATACAATGTTCCCCTGCGTGTTCTATCCAGTTTTGATGAACCATGTTTGGATGCCTCTGAAGACGCTAAAAGAAGTAATGGCACCCTAATCACCTATGAGGAAGAAGAAATGGAACAGGCATTGATTTCTGGTATTGCCTTTAATCGTGATGAAGCCAAACTAACCATTCTGGGTGTCCCGGATAAGCCAGGTGTTGCACATAGCATATTAGGCCCCGTTGGTGACAGTAATATTGAAGTGGATATGATCATTCAAAATATTGGCGCCGATGGAACAACTGATTTTACCTTTACGGTTCATCGCAATGACTACCAGGAAGCAAAACTAGTTCTGGAAAAGATATCCAGTGAGCTAGGCGCAAGAGAGGTCAATGGCGATGATAAAATCGTCAAAATTTCTCTGGTCGGTGTGGGTATGCGTTCACATGCGGGTATTGCCAGTAAAATGTTTAAGACATTGGCTGAAGAGGGTATCAATATCAACATGATTTCAACCTCGGAGATAAAAATTTCTGTGGTTGTAGATGAAAAATATCTTGAATTAGGCGTCAGAACACTGCATTCCGCCTTCAATCTGGACCAGGAGGCCGAATAAGATCTTTTAATTTGTAGGATAAATAAGATTTTTACCTTAATTCTTGTAAAAGTAGGTGAAAATTATGGAATTTTGTCCTATTGTACAGACTGTAACTACTTATAAAAACAACTCTAAATAATTAACGAGCGTTTAAGCTCCAATAACATAATAACTAGCTTACAAAAATATTATTTGCTAAGTGTAAAGGAGAACCATAGTGCTAATTTTAACTCGTCGTGTTGGCGAAACATTGATCATTGGAGATGATGTACACATCACTGTCTTAGGTGTCAAGGGAAATCAGGTTCGTATTGGTATTAATGCACCTAAAAGTGTTTCTGTACACCGTGAAGAGATCTACGAACGCATTCAGAACGAGAAATCATCAGAAGATGATTCAAAAGGCAACAGGGAATAAAGCTAATAATCAACGTGATTAAAACTGCTCTACTAAAAATTTAAAATAGTCAGATAAAAAATCAAAAAAGACTTTACCTGAACGCCAAGTAAAGGTATCCTAGCGTTCAAATTTTGGAGAGGTGGCCGAGTGGCTGAAGGCGCTCCCCTGCTAAGGGAGTATACGGTTTGTAGCCGTATCGGGGGTTCGAATCCCCCCCTCTTCGCCATATTCTGGCGTGAATTTAGCTAAAATAGATTTTTGCTAATTGCCTACTTTGCTAAGCAAAGTTTAAACAGGTTTTATATAAAATTCTGGTTGACAAAGCACTCTTAAAACCTCATAATTCAGCCTCATTTTAATAGTCGGCCATAAGTCAATGACTGTCAAAATACCACACATTGCGCTCGTAGCTCAACTGGATAGAGTACCTGGCTACGAACCAGGCGGTTACAGGTTCGACTCCTGTCGAGCGCACCATATATCAAGGGTTAGCAAGTGAACAACTGCTAACCCTTTATCCCTATAACGCCTGGATTAGTATAAACATACCAATTTGATGAATTCTTCAGCCTGATTTTATTCATTACTCAGGTTCAATTCGCATAAATTTTTTGATACCATGTTTAATCGGCGTTGAAAGTTTGCTCACAAAGAACATGCAGATAATTGTTCCTAGCAGCCACCAAACCATTTGTACTGAATGTGCATGCCTAAGTGGATAGATCTTATTTCCTACGACTCGGTACTCCGATAATGAGGTCCATGCTACTTCACCTACTACGAAGATTTGGATGATCTGACTACCCTGTGCTTCTGCTTTCACATAAACACTTGCCTCCTGACCTCCAGGCCAACTGTAAGAAAGACGATCTTCTGGCATGTAATACTGAACACCAGAGTATCCTTCTTTTTGAGGATCTATTCCAGGTATGACATGAAGCTGTTTTTCTTCCACTTCACTATCTTCCGATATAAATGCGACAAAAAAAGATCCTGGCTCATCTGGATTTACCTCTTCAAGAAACCACCATGGGCTTTGAGTAAACATAACAATTGGACCCCAAAAAGACCCAACGACCAAAATCGAAACTACCACAATATACAACAAACCAGCAATCAGCCGTTTAATTAGATTCATAATCCGTCAATGTCTGTTCTTATATCAACTTTTTACTAGGTTTTAACAAGTTATTCTCTCAATCTGTATATTCTATACTTTAAATATTGAACTTTAGTGATAAACAACACAAATCGCTGAAATTCAAATATGGATAACATCCATTTTACGCATGGTATTTAGATCTCAATAACATTCAGTGAATACCTCCTTTGTCACTAATCCAGACGAATGAAGAAGTCATCCTACAAAGACCGGACATGGCAAAATTTAGACAATTTTTTAGAAAATCACGTCGAATTTAATGGCCGCTTTTTTATTCCAATCGATGAAAGACGAAACTCTTCAAATGGCAGGTATGGGGTCATTATCCCTATCCGTATAGTAAAACAAGAATAATTACAGATTACTGCTACAATGATTAATTAAATGACAAAGAAACACTTAATAAGGCAAATTAACTAGTACTGCAAAAAGCGCCGCCAGTAATTTTTTCCGTTTGACAGAAAAGTTGAAATTAGTTAGATAAGTTACGGTTAAATGCGAAGTCTTAATATCAAAAGTATATGTGTGATCCTTGGTGTAATAGGTTTCACTACAATAGTTATTGCTTTGCATATTGTGCAAAATGACTACGATCCTATCCATCAGCTAATGAGTGAAATGGCTCTTGGCAAGCATGGTTCATTCATGCTTATTGCATTTCTGTCATTTTCAATTTCGGTTTTTTTTACCCAAAGCATTTTAGTAACCTATAAAAACAACTTGTTAGCTCGTGTTTTATTGATTATTGCATCGTTTTCTCTTGCTGGTGCTGGTTTGTTTAAGCTTGGTTCATACACCGAGCTACATATTAGTCTAGCCGCTCTAGCTTTTGTTTTGATTGTTCTCTCCATGTATTTAATACCTCGCCTAATACTAGAATTTCGATATCTTGTTCCAATAATTACATGCTGGGGATTTGGACTTATCACCACTGTTGCTGTATTTTTGGGGCAGGGTTTTATTCCAATTGGTATAGCTCAAAGATTAGCCACTGGCTTTATTCTTATTTGGCTATTGTGGCTGGCGATTTTTCACCAAAAGCAGACATGGAGGCAAAATGTTTAATCAAACGCTCCAATTGACGCAAAAAACGTCTCTTTTTTCGTCAAGTGTACTTGTCTTTATGCTCAGGAAATAGGATGCCATTCACTCCGCTTCATATGGGGCCAGGAATACTAATCAAGGCACTACTTCAAGGCAGCTTTAGCCTGATGGTTTTCGGATGGGCACAGATAGTGATGGATATTCAACCATTGGTGGTCTTGATCACTGGCGAAGGTCAATTACACGGCTTTTCACACACCTACATAGGGGCAACACTGCTAGGCACTTTCTCTGTGCTATCCGGCAAGTATCTATCTGAAATAGGATTGAAGATCATTGGTATATCAAAAAAACAAAATCCAATTAAAATATCATGGTCAGTGGCAGTAATAAGCGCTTTTATTGGCACCTATAGTCATGTTGCCCTGGATGCTATCATGCATGGTGATGTACAGCCATATTACCCGATATATCCAGGAAACGGATTGTTCGGTATTTTAAGCGTTGCAGATTTGCATTGGCTTTGTTTATACACGGCAGTTGTTGGCGCGATATTATTTTTCGTAATTCAAATTGTTATTAAAAACATGACTAGGCCTTTCAGCGGACGCAGTCGCTAGTGCGGGTCTGCTCCGTTGAAGGCAACGTTATATGAACGGTAAATATAATAATGACCCTTCGTGATAAAATATTTATATTGATTTTCATCTTTTGTGTGATTTGGATTGTTTTCTGACAATATTTCATCGTAAGATATATTGGGTGTGATTTAATTGATAGGCCTTTAGGATTTGTTCAAGGATGTTTTAATTATGGTTATTCCTGGCATTCCTGGGCTAAAGAAGATACTGAGGATGATATTACACTCATCTTAAGTTTTTCTGGAGGCGGAACTCGTTCTGCAGCATTATCTTATGGTGTATTGGATGGCCTTAGAGATACCCTTGTTCCAATTGATGGAAAAATGGTGCGTCTACTGGATGAAGTTGACTACATAACGTCGGTTTCAGGAGGAAGTTTTACCGCAGCTTATTATGGTTTGTATGGAGATGGTATTTTCGAAGACTTTGAAGAAGCCTTTCTAGTACGAGATATTGAAAAGTATTTATTCTGAGAGTTGCTGAATCCTTTAGAGTGGTTCAGCAAAGGTGGTCGAACAGAAATGGCCATTGATTACTATGATGATGTTGTCTTTCATAACGCTACCTTTGCTGATATGAGAAAAGATGGACCGTTCATTATAATTAATGCATCAGAGTTAGGACATGGAATACGCTTTTCGTTTATCCAGGAATATTTTACCCTGTTTTGTTCTGATTTAAGCAATTTCCCCGTGTCAAAAGCAGTGGCTGCCTCATCAGCCGTCCCAATTGTCTTTTTACCCGTAGTGATTGAGAAGTATCCTGATTGTGGTTCAACTGAACCCGAATGGCTCAATGCTGTAAAAAAAGAAGCAAAACATGCTCCAATTCTGAATGAGACAGTTACAGGTGTTGAATTTCTTCAGGATCAGGATGCAGGACGCTATATGCATCTGGTGGATGGCGGTATTACTGACAACCTTGGTTTGCATGCCATAATCGATATGATTGCTTTAAGTGGCGGTGCAAAAAAGGCGCTGCATAAATTAGGAAAAAAGATTCCTAAAAAGGTGGTGATTATATCAGTTAATTCTTCAACAAAACCCAGACCTGAAATGGCATATAGTCTTAAGGAACCCTCTGTCGGAGAGACTATTTCAGCTATGAGTGATATTCAACTGCATCGATACAATAGTACAACACAAGATTTAGTGAAGCGTAGTGTTGAACGTTGGTCAAAAGAACTCTCAACACCTGAAAAACAAATACATCCTTATTTTATTAATATAGGCTTAAAAAGTATAGGAGAAACCAAGCTTCAGAACTTCTTTAACAAAATTCCAACCAGTTTTGCTCTTAGCCAGGAAACTGTCGATAAGCTGGTTTCAGGTGGTCATAATTTATTGCATAATGATCTGGAATATCAGCGTTTGGTCTCTGATATGGGTGGAAAAGTTGGTATTGAAGATTAATGTTGAATACTATGTGTATGGTTTTTACAAAATTTAAAATTAGCTAACCGATTTGTATTTATTTACTCATAAGAATTGAGGTTACTGTCATGTATGAAAATTTAGCAATTTTAGCTATATTTATTTTTCTCTATAGTCTATTTGCGGGTGGATTAGAACGTACGCCTATTAATGGAGCTGTTGTCTTCACGGCATTCGGTGTCATTGTGGGACCGTTGATGCTGGGATGGTTACAGCTGGATCTTGACGCTGAGATGCTACGCACTTTGGCAGAGTTAACGCTTGCTCTACTATTGTTTTCCGATGCGGCCAATGCCAATCTGGATGTTCTGAAACAGAATATTCGATTTCCTAAAAGACTTTTATTAGTGGGCCTACCGATTACCATTGTATTAGGGTTTGGCTTTGGAATGCTGTTGTTTGATACCTTAACTCTTTTTGAAATTGCTATCCTTGCGACCATGTTGGCACCTACAGATGCCGCACTTGGAAAGGCAGTGGTCTCCAACCCCTCAGTACCTGAAAATATTCGAGAAAGTCTGAATTTTGAAAGTGGCTTAAATGATGGCATCTGTGTACCGATCTTGTTTGTCTTTCTGGCTCTGGCCACCAACTCGGGCGGTGGAGAAGGGGCTCATATTTTGGCAATTGAACTGGTTGCGGAAGAAATTGGAATTGGTGCAATTGTCGGTATTACTCTTACTGCTGCGGCAGTATGGTTGATGAGGCAATGTAAGGCTCGTGACTGGATAACCGAAACCTGGAAACAATTACCCGTCGTTGTTTTGTCGGTCTCTTGCTTTTCTATTGCACAGGTTATCGGCGGCAGTGGTTTTATCGCCGCTTTTGTGGGAGGGATATTATTTGGCGCACTGGCAAAAGAACATAAGCACCATTTTTTATTAGCAGCAGAAGGCACGGGAGATACCCTGGCACTATTAACCTGGGTTATTTTTGGTGCCATCGTTGTCGGCCATTCAATTGATACTGTTAGTTGGGAAATTGTACTTTATGCGGTACTGAGCTTAACGGTCATACGCATGTTACCTGTATTTTTTGCATTGGGTGGCTTAAATCTTAGACCCTCTGAAAAATTATTTATGGGTTGGTTTGGACCACGGGGATTGGCAAGTATTGTTTTTGCGGTCATTGTTTTAAACGAAAATTTACCAGGTGGGGACATTATTTCTATGACCGTTGTCAGTACTGTGGTTTTGAGCATCCTTTTGCATGGTATCAGTGCTAACTTCCTGGTTAAACGACTGGTAAAACGGATACAGGAGACTTAATCTTATTGTCCCAATTGTTCAGTGGTTGAAATGAAGCCAATTTGATGATCAAATAGTTGTTACTCAGGCAAATATTGCTTTGGGTATGCCACAGGATATTATTTGACAACGACCAGATATCAGACGAGATGAATTTGAACTTGCCGCTCAAAGCGCTCAGATTGGTTATGCGGTTACCGATTTGTATCCACATTTGACGATTGGCGGTTCAATAGGGACCAGTTCGATGCATAGTAGAGATTTGTTTAAAAGTGAAACCTGGAATGTTTTTGGTTTATTTCAATGGAATATTTTTAACTATGGACGGTTGAAAAGTAACGTACGATTACAGGATGCATTATTTCAGCAGTTATTGGTAGATTACCGTAATACGGTTTTACAGGCTCAGGTGGATATTGAAAATGCGATTGTGGCTTATTTAAAGTCACATGAGCAACTGAGTTCTTATAAATTAGCAGCAGAGGCATCACAACGAGCGGTGAATGTTTCAAAAACGCAGTATCAAAATGGTCTTATTGGTTTTAATACGGTGATTAGTAATTTAAAGGACCATGTACAACAGCAGGATTTGCTTTCTGCAGCACAGGGAAGCGCTGCAACGAATCTGGTTCAGATTTATAAAGCGCTTGGTGGTGGATGGGAGATACGCAATAACCAGGATCCAGTTGATTTATTGCCTGAAGATATGAAAGATAGAATGCGTGGAAGAACCGGCTCATGGAAAGGTGTTCTTCAATAACAATTTAATTAAACGGAAAAATAATGTTGATTAAGATTTTTATTGCCATTGCAATTATTTTTATAACGACAATCATCCATGCGGTTGGAATGGTGATCATTTTGGATAGTTTGAAAAAATATTATGGTCACTGGAAGGACAGTTTTAAGTCACATATCATGTGGGTAGGTGGGTCAATTTTATTTCTGTTCTTTATCACATTATTGGAAGTTCTGGTTTGGGCGCTTACTTTTATAACATTCAATGCCATTGATCATTTTGAACAGGCACTCTATTTTTCTATGGTCACATATACCACTCTGGGGTATGGCGATGTCCTATTAGATGAGCATTGGCGTTTGCTGGGTTCATTTGCTGCTGCAAATGGAATTATTATGTTTGGCTGGACAACGGCGATAGTTATTGCTGTTGTTCAAAAGGTCTACCACGGAACAATAAACAATAAATAAGACATTGTTGAGAAAAGCTCATTTGATGATAAATTTACTTTACATGTAAAAGGATGTCAATATGTCGAAACATCAGAATAATAACTCTGATTTAGTATCGGGCATAAATTTTTTCGTGTCGATATTATTGCCGGACTGACAGCTGCTGCAGTTGTTTTACCAAAGGCAATGACCTACACAACAGTAGCGGGTTTACCGGTTGAAGTTGGACCCTATACTGCATTTGTACCAATGATAATATATGCATTATTGGGCACTTCTCGTATTTTGAGTGTTAGTTCTACCGCGACTTTAGCTATTCTGGCAGGTACTCAACTAGGGCTTGTTGTCCCCGATGCTGTTCCGGGAAAGCTTCTGACAGCCGCAGCAACGTTAACGGTTCTTGTCGGGATATTATTAGCTTTAGCATCCCTGTTTAGATTAGGGTTTGTGGCTAATTTTATATCAACTCCGGTTCTTACAGGCTTTAAAGCGGGTATTGGTCTGGTCATTATTCTTGATCAGGCACCCAAACTTTTGGGTTTACATATAGCCAAAGAAAGTTTTTTTGAAGATCTATTAAGTTTGGCAATGCATCTTCCTGAGACGTCTATTACAACCCTGTTAATCGCAGTGTCATCTTTGTTAGCGCTTGTTGCGTTAAAGAAAATGAGTCCGAAATTACCCGGTGCGTTAATTGTACTGGGAGGGACTATCGTCGCCGTATGGTTTTTTTCTTTAAATGGGAAGGGTGTTTCAATTGTTGGTAATATCCCACAGGGATTGCCTACTCTTTCTCTACCAGATATTCACCTTGTCATTCAATTACTCCCAGGCGCATTTGGTATTGCATTAATGAGCTTTACTGAAACCATTGCGGTAGGTCGTGCCTTTGCCAAATCATCCGAACCACAAATAAATGCGAATAAAGAACTACTTGCAACAGGGGCCAGTAATATTGGCGGTGCTTTTTTTGGTTCTATGCCGACTGGTGGAGGGACTTCACAAACTGCCGTGGTAAGAGCTGTTGGGGTAAAACTCAAGCATCTTCGATTGTCACCGCGGGTACTTCGGTTGCTACAATGCTCCTACTGGCACCCATCATTGGAATGCTTCCTCATGCGGCTTTAGCAGCTGTTGTTATTTTTTATTCAATAGGTTTATTCAGGTTAATGAATTTCAGAACATATTAAAAATTCGTCGTATGGAGTTTTACTGAGCAGTGATTGCTTGTATGGGCGTGCTCGTTTTTGGAACGTTACAGGGAATTGTTGTTGCAATAATCGTTTCACTCATTGGTTTATTTAGTCAAATTGCTAACCCCAGAGTACATGTTTTAGTTGACAATCCGCATCAGCAAGTGTCTGCATCGAAAAACGGAATTAAGAGAAGTGCCTAATCGCAGCTCCAGTTCAAACACCAGCCGGCTTTATCCGTAAATAATAAGATAAAGCAGTTCACAGGACAAACCACATCCAAACTTCAGGAGTTTAACAGCTGCTGCAAATAAGCTTGGCCAGTTACGGGGTGTAGCCTTAATCCAATAAGCCCTGCTTAGGCTTGTATTTCAGTTTCTTCACGGCTTTCTTTTTCTTTGCCGTCATGAGGGGTTTCTTTTTGGTCTCTTTATTGCGTTTTCGTTGTTTGCTCATGGTAGATATTTCCTGAAATGGAATGAATGGCTTCAGATATCAGGTAGACAATTTCACCTGGCAATTTGCCAAATGATGGTGCTACTGTCTTTCAGAGCTCTGAAGGTGAGATTAGGTAAAGGTAGCCCTGGCTGGCGGGCTAAGAAATGTCCTGCTATCCGGGAAAATGCCGGAGCTGCCAGGAAGACGTTACTTTACGGCTTTACCATAAATAAATTGATAACATGCAATTATTTTGCAAAGATAGGCAGAAACATGCAGTATAGAATATGGCCTCATTAAGACGTTTTGTAATGAATTTAGTCAATCTGCATCCCTGTGGTATTAATTATGATGCACAGGGGTTCATGTTCAATGAGAATAAATAAAAGGAATAAAACATGGTAGTTGATGAACTGTTGGGTGTAATTTTTAACTTTTGGACAGGACTTGCCGTATTAAGTATTATCCTGGTCAAATCATCGATCAAATTTGTACCGCAGAATCGAGCCTATGTCGTTGAGCGATTTGGTAAGTACAACAAGACCATGGTCGCCGGTCTGAATATGCTTGTTCCCTTCATCGATAAAGTGTCGTATAACCAATCATTAAAAGAACATGCTTATGATGTGCCCAGCCAGGCGGCGATCACTAAAGATAATATCTCACTGGTGGTCGATGGCGTGCTGTATCTGAAATTGCTCGACGCTTATAAGGCATCCTACGGTGTGGATGATTACGTGTACGCTGTCACCCAACTGGCGCAGACCACGATGCGTAGTGAGATTGGTAAGATCGATCTGGATAAGACGTTCGAGGAGCGCGAGAGCCTGAATATAAATATTGTTAATGCCATCAACCTGGCTTCAGAACCCTGGGGTGTACAGGTAATGCGTTATGAGATTAAAGATATCGAACCGCCGCGTACTATCCTGGATGCAATGGAACGCCAGATGAAAGCCGAACGTGAAAAGCGCGCCACTATTCTTGAATCTGAGGGTAATCGGCAGTCGGCAATCAATGTTGCCGAAGGTGCCAAGCAGGCGCAGGTGCTGGCTGCTGAAGCAGATAAGGCCGAACAGATCTTACGTGCCGAAGGTGAAGCTCAGGCGATTATAGCGGTTGCTGATGCACAGGCGAAAGCACTGGATACCGTCGGTCAGGTGGCCAATACCATAGAAGGCCAAAAAGCCATTCAACTGGATCTTGCGGATAAAGCGATCGAGGCAAAACGCGCCATCGCCAAAGATTCAACCGTGGTTTTATTGCCAGAGAGTAACAGTAATGCAGCCAGTATGGTCGCTGAAGCGATGACTATTATCAACACCATAAATAGTGATAAAACGATTAACCAATAACCGGAGTAGGTCGAGATGATTGCTGATTATATTGTCAGTCACCAGGCGGAGTTCTGGCTGGCATTTGGGTTTACCATGCTGGTTATCGAAGTGGTCACAGGTTTTACCACCGGTGTTTTTCTGTTTGCCGGACTGGGTGCGCTGACCACCGGGGTGTTGATGAGTATTGGCGTACTGCCAGAAACATGGAACGCTGGTATTTCCTGTACCGGTATCAGTTCCGGAATCATCACTATGCTGCTCTGGAAACCGCTTAAAAAATTGCAGGGCGACCGTCCGATAGAAAAAGACAATAGCAGCGACCTGGTAGGACATGAGTTTGTTGTCGAAACCGATATAGCTCTGAACAAACCGGGCGCGACAAATTATTCGGGCATCCGCTGGAAAGTTGAGATTGCTAAAGATGCCGGTGTAGACGCCATACCGGCAGGGAAAACAGTGATAGTCAGCTCAGTTGAAGTGGGTTTGTTCAAAGTTAAACAAAGATAGGAAATTCAATGACGTTTTTCAATCTATAGATGAAAAATCGGCACAATGTATTGATCTAACTCAGGCAATATTATCATGAGTTGTTGAAGAAATGTAAGAAATTGTCACTCGATACTCTGCAATCTTCTGTTTTGAATGAAATTTACCAATATCAAGACGACAAATATCGGTTCTTCAAATTTTTGCGTACTTTTGTTTGGTTTACCACTTTAGCAGCAATTTGGGTTGAAGAAAAATCTACAGAAAAGAAGGGGAACTCGCTCGGATAAGTGCTATTGAACACCAATGGGCAGAGGACTGATTCACTTGACTGGAGACGCTTCAAGCCGTCCATGGTCGCTTAACCTCCGGCATCCATGCCTGCGAAAACCCCAGTCAAACAAACCAGTCCTCCACCCACTCTTCAAGTGCATTTCGCCGCGCTCGTGTTGTCCAAAAGCAAAAGATTAAGCAAAAGCAACAGTAACAGCTCAGAGCTTTGGTCCGAATGCTTAGCTTTAGCTTTTGCTTATGTGCTAAGGCTCAAATTAATTGGCCTAAATTCCCCCTTTTTTTGTCAAAATAAGTGACCTTCTCTAATTCCCAGATATTACCCCGCCCAAAATTATATATGATGTAAAGATGTTCGTTTCGATAATTACCCACGACTGAGCAGAGTAAAAAACTTTATCTGGCATAAGGGAGGAGTTGTGAGAACGATTTGTTACGTTCTGGCTTTGGGCATCGGATTAACTCCTTTTTAATATTGATAACCTGTCTGCAAGCATAATCTGTATGTGTACGATATTCAAATGTGTTGAATGTATTAGATGGATACCTTATTATTATTTCGTTTGTATCTATTACGACTCGACTGCTTTGGATGCGCTAAGCGCATAATCAGAGTTTATTATTAATGGTAAGCTCTTCAGAATAGGCTTTATACCATGGAATTGCTGCTATAATGTTATTACCCAATACGGAAAAGGCAATTATTCCACCTGATAAGATACGGAATTATTTGCTTTCTATATCTCAGCCTATTGGTAGATTTAAAGCGGTATATTTTCAGAAACTTGGCTATTTACCTGACAATTGGAAGCTTTTATCAGGTGACCTTCTTGCTCTCCTGGAAAATCATACTCAAAAACTTGAAAAAACTGAATATGATCAAAAGTATGAAGTCAGAGGTACAATAACCGGGCCTGCAAAAAAATCTGCTTATATCACAACAGTGTGGATTGTCCTCAAGAATGAAGACTAACCCAGGTTTATCACCGCATACCCTGGAGATAAAAAATGAAATTGGATGTTTTAGACACCATCGTTTTACTAAAAGATTTACCTGAAAAAAATTTATGTCGCGGTGATATAGGTGCGATAGTTGAAATGTATTCACTGGACGGGATTGAAGTGGAGTTTGTTACAGGAACGGGACAAACCCAGGCACTGGTAACATTAAAAACTAAAGATGTCCGACTGGTTTCCGGTTCAGATATATTAGCTGTCCGCTCTCTGGATGCAGCATAATAGCTATTAGTCTCGTTAAGAGACATGATACGATCGGGGTCAGAGTAAGAACTACGTACTGACTAAGGGAACATAGCTGACATTAAGGAGCATACAATATGAGCAAAGTAATTATTGGCGTTCATGGTTTATCCAACAAACCAGAAAAGACGCAGCTTTCTGACTGGTGGCTGAAGTCAATCAATGACGGACTGAAAAGTATTGATGCTCAGCCCCTGCCAGCCGCACAATTCAAAATGGCCTATTGGGCTGATTTGATGTATGAAAAGCCGGACTCTAAGCCAGAACCCTATACAGAACCCGACACGGATGAAGTGGATGATGATACCAGTAAACTGATCGATATCGGTCGTGAGTTTTTCTCTGGCATCATTGGCAGGTTTGGTGATCGGAAACAGCAATTGACAGATGACGAGCGCATTGAAGGGATAAAGAATTCTGTGCGAGGCATGGTCGTTGAAGACCTGGCCGCGTACTATGATGATAATAGCAAGATACGTTATGGTGACCGGATAGACACGCAGACTCGATCTGCACTGCGCTCTGTAGTACGTGAGCTTATTGAAAAGCACCAGGCTGATGAGTTGTTGATTATCGGCCATTCCATGGGCTCTATTATCGCCTACGATGTGCTTCGAAGCCTGCGTGATACTGATCTGAAGGTGGCGCGTCTGATTACGTTTGGTTCGCCATTGGGCCTGTCGAATGTTAAGGCAAAAACTCAGTCGGAGTGGGATGGTAAAGATAAACCATGCGTGCCCGAAGTATTAGCCGAAGGCTGGGCCAACTACAGTGACCGCAAGGATCTGGTCTGCGCAGACCTAACCCTGAGTGAAGAGTACAAACCCTCCGCTGGTTTCGGTGTGAAGGACCGATTCGTCAGTAATGGCTATTGCCATGAAAAACACAATCATCACAAGTCCTATGGATATCTGCGCACGGTTGCAGTGGCCAAATATTTGAAAGATTTTCTCGCTACGTAAAACAGATAGTGGTGAATAGTGGCTATGACTGGATGTGAACCAGTGACCCCAGCATTATGAATGCTGTGCTCGAACCAACTGAGCTACATAGCCATTATTTTTTTATTCCTACAAAATTTTGTCATTCATATGAGCACGCTTTTCCATAAGGTCTATAATCAGCTTGGTCAGAATTAATTCCATGGCGAACTGCATTTTTCCACCTGGAATAACCACGGTGCTGTAAGTTGTGATCTGCAGCCCCTCTATTAAGCCTTTTAAATGCAGCTTGTATTCAACAGAGGGCTGAAATTTTAGAAAGTGGATTACTACAAGACTCTGATCAGCTGTTGGTATCTGTCTTACCATAAAGGGATTAGAAGTGTCTATAATTGGGACTCTTTGAAAATTAATATGAGTATTTGAAAATTGTGGTAATATATAATTCATATAATCATACATACGGCGATAAATGGCATCGCACACATCATCGTGATCATAGCCACGCTCTTTGGTATCACGATTAATTTTTTGAATCCACTCCAGATTTATAGAAGGTGCTACGCCTATCAATAAATCAACTTCATCAGCAAGGTTATACTGGTCAGTTTCCACTCCGCCATGCAATCCTTCGTAGAAAAGCAGATCGGTGCCGTTAGGAATCGTTTCCCATTGGGAAAAAGTACCAGGATCACACGCATAAATTGCTGCTTCCTCATCATCATGGATATATTGACGTCTCTGGCCGGTACCATATTTACCGTAACTCTGAAATAATTCCAATTGCTTATCAAACAGGTTTCCTTCCGGGCCAAAATGACTCAGTCGCTTACCATTTTTTTTAGCTTTCTTTCTTTGTTTCTTCATTTCCGAACGATCATAGCGATGAAAGCTATCGCCTGCGACAAAAGCAGCCTGAGCGCCAACATGCTGGAAAATAGTATCAAGAGTGCCTTTTACAGTTGATGTACCCGCTCCAGAAGAGCCTGTTATTGCTATAATTGGATGCCGTTGAGACATATGAAATTCCCCCCTGAAATACAAAAAATTGCTATCAGTAAATGTATCAATTATCAGTCAGTACCTGATAAAGATTACTGTTATGGTTATGTTGTCGGCAAATACGGCAGAGTATCTCATTCGATTGTAGGTTTTTTTTCGGCAAATGAAAAGAATTTCCACAGGCAGCACAACGCTTTTCTGTTAAATAAATACTATTAGGCGCAACGAAAGACCAGCTATGAATGGCGATCGATGTCATTACAGAGGGAATGAACACAGACATCGGCATCTATTTCCTGCAGACGTAATTCCTGCGCAATATTGTTCAGAAAATGCTTTTTATTAGAGTACACTTCACCCTCCAGTTGACCGCTATTTTTGCAGGGAACGGATATAAGCAATAAGATCGTTGACCTCGGTATCGGAGAAATCCGCTCGGCCAGGCATGCCAGCATTGCCACCGTATTTAGCGGCACCATTTATAATGGCATTGCTCAGATCGGTATCGGTACCGCTATTGCCGTCGCCATCAGTATCCAGTCTAAAGGCAGGTATTACGAAGCTGGCAAGTTTTGGATTGAATGCTGCAGAAGCAACGCCGTCACCCGCACCTGTGGCGCCATGACAGATAGCACAGGCTCCTTTGCCATCATAAATTACTTTCCCGGCGGCGGCGTCACCCGCTGAAGCCGGTGTGACCCAGATAAAGGCAGCGAAAGTGACGGGAATAAGTTTTAGTAAAGACGTTTTGCTTATATTTCTTAAAACAGTCATTAAAAATTCTCTTAGATGGAGTGAGCCTAAACTGCTGGGCCCATGCCTGGCATAAATTGCACAGGCGTTTCTTCTGCTTGAACCTGTTTGGGTTTCATGCGTTCTTCTATTTCTTCCCGGGAAGGACGAGGTTGGCCCAGTAGTTCCGCAAGAATATCTCGAAGCTCTTCACAATAAGCTGCAGTCAATGCGGCAACACCTGCAAAGTACTGTGTGTCACAACGCTTCAATACGCGTTCGCCAAGGTTACCCAGCCAGCGCAGCAGGTGTTCATCCATAAAAATGGCAGCCTGATCCAGTGTTTCTCTACTATAGACTTTTTCCAGTAAGTGAGCAATAAATTGCAGTTCATAAACCAGATGGTCATCCGGTCTTATTCTCCAGTTTGGAATTTCCAGGCCGTAAGCTTCATGCCAGGTGCGCACATCAAACATGCTCTGCTGACAGACAAGACTGCCTTCATCAAGACAGACTGATTCTTCAGGTGAAGCTGAGATATTATGGTTAAGATAAATACTTGCATAGTCGGCAGCCAGATCGTCCAGAGTGCTTTCATCCACATCGTCGGAGAGTTTCTCTATCGACTCCTGTAATAAGTAAATTGCATCTGAACCGGGACCGCTGTCCAGGATGATTGTGAGGCAAAAGGGAAAATCAATTGTTTTGATCTCTTGCAGCAGGGCCACATCAGGCTCACGGTCATGCAGTGTGGTCAGCATATTAAGATCCTCGGCAACACGGCATCCGAAAGGTACTTAAAAAATCAGGCAGGTCAGAATTTGGCAGGGCAGCATTCATTATAATTTCCCTTTGCTGTGGGCGACAAAGCCGATAGAAGGTTTGGTTAATTCAATATTGGTCATATTCTTAACCTGGCGGGAAACGGTATCTTTGCCGCCATAATCCACGGTATTAAGACTGCCATCCCAAATTTTTTCAATGGGCCCAACGATCAGATTTGATGGATTGAAACCAGATATTAGAATATTTATCATAAGGATAGGCTATTGCCTCGGCATGCCCGTTTCCAGCTCATCGTCTTTGGGGTAAGGTTCGTAGGAAAAAGCCTTTGCTTTCTTGCCGCATTTCATCTCCACCAGTCCGCCGGTTGCAAGAACGCCTGCACTGGTTGCGGTGCCTTTCAAAAAGGAACGCCGGGTCAAATTCAGGCGCTGCTGAAGCTTGTCAAAGCTTTCTTTAATGCTCATGGTTTTTTTCCTTTATG
>RCNG010000271.1_pt1 | contig 22543 bp, 15 predicted proteins | sample 2041371 | NCBI WGS metagenome assembly RCNG01 (sample SAMN09708227, study PRJNA481090) | Marine sediment metagenome, whole genome shotgun sequencing project. | biome: marine sediment; feature: ocean; material: sediment; isolation source: Sewage treatment plant 1 marine sediment (STP1) ... | reverse complement strand
TAAGTGCGATAAATCTATATGACAATCTCTTTAGCGACTTCGCGAAGGTTGTACTGGGAGCTCATCACATGGCCGTACGCGCCAGCGTTTGCGATAAGAATCACATCACCCTCTTCTGTTGGTGGAAGCAGTCTGTCGCTGCCCAAACGGTCTCCGGTCTCGCAAATGGGACCCACTACGGTCACCGTCTCACTCGGCAGTTGATCGGCGCGCGATAGATTCACTATCTCGTGATACGAACCATACAGCGCCGGTCTTATCAATGAGTTCATTCCTGTGCCTACGCCGACGTAGCGCATCTCGCCTTTCCCCTTTGTTTGCGTGCAGCGCGTCAGCAGGACTCCGGCACGAGCGACAATAAATCGTCCAGGCTCCAGCCATAAATTGAACTGTGGATAGGCGGCATGAATCTCGCCGAGTGTTTCGTCAAGGCGTTCCAGGTCGAACTCCCTGTCGCCCGGCTTCTCGGGCACCCCAAGTCCACCACCCAGATCAATGGTCTTTACCATTGGAAACTGTTCGGCGATCAAAACGAGCTCACTCGCAACACTCCGCCAGTTGTTCGGATCGAGAATCCCGCTACCGCTGTGCGCGTGTATGCCGATGACTTCGGCACCGGCCCTTTCGACCAGCTTGGCAAGATCGCGCACTTCGAATCGTGGTACCCCAAATTTTGAATGAACGCCTGCAGTCTTAACATGCTCGTGGTGGCCGCGCCCCTGACCCGGGTCGACACGAATAAAGAGTTTCGCGCCATGGAATATTTCCGGCCATGCCTGCAACGGATACAGATTATCCAAAGTGACTTGCAGGCCCTTCCTGATTCCCCACTCGTACTCCTCGCGAGGAGCGAAATTGGGAGTAAACAGAACTCGCCCAAGATCGAAGTCCGGAAGATTCTCTTCCAGCCACTCGACCTCGCCCGGTGACACGCATTCGAAATCCACTCCGGCCGTAGCCAGCGTCTTCAACAGCTCCGGATTGAAATTCGCTTTCATCGCGTAAAGGATTCGATCAACGTTCTTCAGCGCAAGGAGTTTTCTCGCGGCGTCCGCGACGCTTTCCCGATCATACACGTAGGCATTCAACTGCTCGTCCGCCAGCGACAGCAGCTGATCGCGTTTCTTCATCCACCAAACGTCCGGCAATCGCACCGTTGGCTCGTCGCTGGCAAACAGGCGCTCCCAGCTACTGCCGAATACTGACGAAGCACCTTTCTTGCGAATGATTGTCGAGTGCAGTTTAACGACCAGGCGCGGTCCTTGTTGCTTGTCAACGACGAAGCTGAGATTCAGGTCATTGGCCGCCTGAGACATCAGGTGGATTCGCTCTTCTTCGAAAACTTCCAATGCCGGCGCCAGACGCGGAATGATGGTGCGTATTTTTCGACCTACGAGACTAACCGCTGAGCAATTCGGGATCACCCTGACACGGCAGAGTTTCTCGAGATCATCTACCAGTGATTCTTCGACATCATCCGGCAGCATACGGTCAGACGTATCGATCGAGACGGTGACGTTGGTTTCGGATGTCGAAATAAGATCGACGGACACGCCGTTGTCGCTGAATACCGCGAACGCCTTTGCCAGAAACCCGACTTCGTGCCACATGCCGACGCCGTCCATCGAGATCAGCGTCAATCCATTGCGAATGCAGATGCCCTTGACCTGCGGTTCGATCTCTTCCGTCACGGATGATATGACGGTACCGGAAATTTCCGGTGCCGCGGTGCTGCGAACAAAGAGTGGGATCCCAGCGGAGCGAACCGGTGCAATACAACGCGGATGCAGCACCGTGCTACCCGCAGAGGACAACTCCTGAGCTTCGTCGTAGTGCAACGCAACCAGTAACCTGGCCGATGGAACGACGCGCGGATCTGCAGTAAACATTCCGGGGACATCAGTCCAGATCTCGAGTCGGCGTGCTTGCAATTTCGCCGCGAAATACGAAGCCGATGTATCCGAGCCACCACGGCCCAAGACAACGGTTTCTCCGTTCTTGTTGCGGGCGATAAAACCTTGAGTCAGGACTATCTTGTTCTTTGTCGACAGCTTGGACTGCAGCGCTTCGTCCGGCTCAAAATCACAGGTTGCTGATAAGTACGTGCTGGACGTCTGTCGGCCACTGCGCGATCGGCTGCGCAATAGATCTCGAGCATCCATCCAGTCGACGGGAAGCGATTGGGTTTCAAGATAAGCCGCGCCCATTCGTGTGGCCATCAACTCACCCAAAGCCATTATCCGGACTCTCACACGAACGCTGACTTCGCGAACGAGCCGGACGCCGGCAACGAGTTGATCAAGTTCGTGCAGAGTTTCATCAAGCATCGTTGGGCCGTCCAGACCTAAGGTCTCGGCCAGCTCATAGTGCTGCTCCCGAATGTCCGCAAGAGCGCTATTCGCGTCACCTGCAACCGCGGCTGTCAGAACTTCCTCCAGCGCATTGGATACGCCTTCCAATGCGGAGTGCACGACGACAGGCCGCAAGCCTTCGTCCAGACGAGACTTCAGGAGCTGCGCGATCGTATGCCAGTTTTCGGCCGTCGAAACACTGCTACCACCGAACTTCATGACCACCCAGAGCGAATCGGCAATCTCGGGTGATGCACCCAGCACGGCACCGCTATCAAACGTCGCTTCTTTAATCGTCGTGCTCATCGCTCAATCTGTCTCTTCAGTCGAAACTCACAAAAAAAAACCCGCTAGGATCGCCTGGCGGGTTTGCTGACAACGTCCGATCTTTATGATTAGCCGGTACAGTTGCCATTCGCACCCACGCACCTCTGGCGCGCCGTGATTATTATGTGTTTTATCGCATCGAGCTTATCGATGCGCAGGCACAATACATGGGTGTCGTAAAAAATCATCGATGAAGTAGAGCCGACATAGCCGAAAAGGTCAAGCCTGCCCTGCTAGTCCCAGGCCGGAGGAATGGTAACCGCGCCCTCGGACGCAGAAGAAACAGCGCTACGGTACTTGGCGAGCGCACCTCGGGTGACCGGGGACACCGGCCGCCGCCATTTGGCCCGGCGTTCTTCCATCAGCTCATCACTGATGGCAACACTGATTTCCTTACTCTCGGCATCAATTCGGATGGTATCGCCGTCTTCAACCAGCCCGATCGGTCCGCCAACGGCGGCCTCCGGGGTGACATGTCCGACCACAAAACCATGGCTGCCGCCGGAAAAGCGCCCGTCCGTGATGAGCGCGACGTCTTCGCCCAGACCTTTGCCCATAATCGCTCCCGTTGGACTCAACATCTCGCGCATGCCGGGAGCACCCTTGGGGCCCTCGTATCGAATGACCAGCACGTCACCGGCTTTTATGGTGTTGTCGAGAATTGCCTGCAGGGCGTCCTCTTCAGAATGGAAGACTCGGGCTGTGCCCTCAAAATGCAGACCCTCTTTGCCCGTTATCTTGGCTACCGCGCCTTCTGGCGCGAGATTTCCATAGAGTATTGCAAGATGACTGTCAGGTTTTATGGGTGCATCAAAGTCTCTGACGATCTGCTGACCTTCCGGATAATCCGCCACGTCGGCGAGATTCTCCGCCAGAGTCTTGCCGGAAACGGTCAGACAATCGCCGTGCAACATTCCCGCGTCCAACATGCGCTTCATCAGCGGCTGTATACCGCCTATTTCGATGAGCTCCGACATGAGGTACTTACCACTGGGCTTAACGTCGGCCAGTACCGGCGTTTTCGCACCGATACGCGTGAAATCATCCAGTGACAGCTCAACCTCCGCCTCACGCGCCATCGCAAGAAGATGCAGGACGGCATTGGTGGAACCCCCCAGAGCAATCACAACGGAAATCGCATTCTCAAAGGCTTCGCGGGTCATGATGTCCAGCGGTTTGATGTCTTCACGGATCAGATTCATCACGGCTTCGCCGGCCTGTCGACAGTCCAGCACCTTGTCATTGGAGACCGCTTCCTGGGCGGAGCTGTTGCCAAGGCTCATTCCCAGGGCTTCGATGGCTGAGGCCATCGTGTTCGCGGTATACATACCACCGCAGGCGCCTGGACCCGGAATCGCTGTCCGCTCAACTTCAAGCAACTCAGCATCGTCTATCTTGCCGCCGGACTTAGCACCCACTGCCTCAAAGACCGAGACGATATCGCGGCGTTTCTTGCCGGGGCGAATCGTGCCGCCGTAGACAAAGACTGAGGGCCTGTTCATTCGGGCCATGGCCATAACGCACGCCGGCATATTCTTGTCACAACCACCGATAGCAACCAGACCGTCAAATCCTTCAGCACCGACGACGGCTTCTATTGAGTCGGCAATGATCTCCCGCGACACCAACGAATACCGCATCCCCGGGGTTCCCATTGAGATGCCGTCCGACACACTGATTGTATTGAATATGACGCCTTTTCCGCCGGCTTGATTCGCGCCCTTTGCGGCTTCATCAGCCAAACCGCCAATATGCATATTGCAAGGCGTGACCATACTCCAGGTCGACGCTATGCCAATTTGGGGCCGTTGAAAATCGTCTTCTTCGAATCCCACCGCGCGTAACATCGCTCGGCTGGGTGCCTGCTCGTCGCCATCGACAACAACGCGTGAATAGCGTCGCAGTTCCTTCTCACTCATGTCTTGCAGTCGCTCTGTCTATGGCTCGCGGGTTGCGAAGCCGGAGCGGAAGTCTAGCAGTAATTCAGGGGGTCTGTGTTTCGTCGTCGCGTATTGTGACAACGATCTGGTGATCGGCCGCGTTCCCGGACAGCTGCGGCGAACTGACGAGCTCCACGATGAAAGATTCGTCGCCCTCGAGCTCGACATCCTGCACCAGCGGCACAAGCAATCGCGCCGAACGCTGTTGCGGCCCGAAACGAATAAAGCGCTCGCCCGGGGAGAAATAGTCCTCGCCTTCTGTGGCGCTGAGGTCACTCATCGTAAATTCGACGGTGACGGACGTACTATCCGGATTGAAACGCACAATATCGATTTGCACCGCTGGAGCGGTTTCCCGCACCGATACCTGCTTCGCGCCGAAAGCGATCGAGTTACCTGGCAATCCGGCCTCGAAAGCTCGTTGATCGTCGTCCTCAAGTCTAACGTTCAAAGTCGCGAGCTCAGAGTCCGCCAAATCGGCTTCACGCAATCGCAATGTCGATTGTTGGTCGGCTTCCCGCAACGGGTCCGATGCCATTGTCAGCGTCACGCGACCGCGCGACTGCCCGGCTGGAAAGTGGATCATTCCCGAATTGGATAAGGCGTATTGACCGGATCCCCAGGGTGATCGATTACCACTGTAGCCCACTTCCTCCAGTCGCAATGTCATCGGCGTCGACAGACCACTGCCGCGTACGAAATCGATGATGAGCGGTGCTCCGTCCTCGCGAACAGCGATATTAACCGGGCTACTTAGGGCGCGGCCGGGCGTAAACGTAATAATTTCTGTTGCCGGAGGCAATGATGAAAAATTAACCAGCATCGGATCCGGCCCAACCATCGGAGTCTCGTCGATCATCTCGGTTATCATCTCGGCTATCAGATCGGGTACTTCAGCCTCAGCGACGGGCTCCTCGGCTATCTCAATTGATTCGGCCACCGGTGCAGCAACAACTTCCTCTACCTGAGCTTCGAGCGCCGCTTCATCGGCGGGCTGCTCGTCGCCGAAAGACGCAAGATCGGTCTCTTGCACCGTTATCGCTGACGTAATTTCGGGTACCGGAGCTGTAAAACGTTCGATATAGGGATCGAGATAGCCCCGTTGATACGCGGCAAAGGCGCCAAGACCTGTAATCAACAAGAACGCCACGATCCATTTGCCAACGCTGGCATGGTCTTCAATGACTTCAAACCTGTCCGGCTCTTCGACACGGAAGGGCTCATCCTGATGCTTATCCAGAGCTTCAATAAATTCTTTTACAGAGCTAAATCGGGTTACGCGGGCATACGACAAACCTTTCTTAAGCGCACGCCACTGGCTGTCATTCACCCCTTTGAGCCGCTGCGGCTTCATTCCTTCCTGAGATGCCTCTGCGGCATTTCGAGGGCCAAACACACGATAACCGGCGATCAGCCGATACAAGAGACAACACAGTGAAAAGACGTCGTCGGCCGCAACGGGATCTTCACCGCCCAGTACCTGCATGCTCGAGTAGGCCGGCGTCATCGCGCCCAGCACACCTGGATCAAACTCAGGATCGGAATGCTGCTGCCTGACGCGTGCCACACCGAAATCGAATAATTTGGCCTCGCCGTTCGGCATCACCATGATGTTGCCTGGCTTGATGTCCGCATGGACGATGCCACGACTATGTGCGTACTCAAGAGCGGCGCCGATATCGCGCGTGATTCGGAAAGCCGCTTTAGCGTCGATCACGCTGGCGTCTCTCGAATCCAGTATGTCTGCCAGCGTACGGCCTTCGAGCCACTCCATAATCAGGAAATAGAGATCATCATCTCTGTCAAGATCGATGAACTGAACGATATTGGGATGTACGAGGCAACGGCCCTTGGCGGCTTCCTGTTGTAAGGCGCGCAAGGCCTGTGCGTTCCCCGCAAACTCCGGCGACAGAACTTTGATAGCCACCCAGTGATTATCACTGCCTGCCTCGGCGAGTCGGCGGTCCATCGCTTTGTACACAACGCCCATACTGCCACCCGAGATCTGCTCCTGGAGCAAAAAGCGGTCACGTAGCAGTGATCCAACCTGCACTCTGGACCCCGCCGATTTGTCGATAGCAAAATCGATGGGAATGATCGTCGTCGTACCGAACTGGTCGTCGGTTTCACTCGCGTCTCTTAGCGGCAATGGGGCGGACGGTTGTGGCGCTTGAACGGGCGTCTCGTTGGCCGGCTCAGGAATTTTGGACGGAGCTATGGATTCGGTATTCGCGCTCGTCGGAATGTTCTCCGTTACGTAGCGGTCCAACATGGACTTCACGAGCTGGAATGTTTCCTTGCGCAGGGAACCGGACTCATACTGTTCTTGCAGAACCTTGCGGATCTGAGCCTCACTGTTTCCAGACGCTGCAAGCAATTCACTTATTCCCGCCTGAACATCGGTTAACAAATCGACGTTATTAGCGGTCGCGTGAAGCTTGTCATCGAAGCTCGCAAGCTTGTCAGCAAAGGTATCCGGCACGTTTTTAGAATCTGCACTCATAGCGATTCGACAGTTTATCGTTCGGAACCCCCTTGAGCCCGGAACTAGTCGTCAGATTACCTTGCCCGGATTGAGGATATTATTGGGGTCCAGGGCTTTTTTGAGCGTTCGCATGAGATTCAGTTCGGCCTCACTGCGGTATATGGGCAAATACTGCCGTTTTACACGACCAATGCCGTGCTCGGCACTGAAACTGCCCCCTAGTTCGGCAACGAGATCGTATATCGCGGTCGTTACCATCGCCCCATCGCCGAATCCCTGTGGAAGCGCGACGTTGTAGTGCAGGTTCCCGTCGCCGACATGTCCGAATGCGATCAACTGAGCGCCCGGCGCTACGTCTGCAAGCAACTGGTCGCCGCGATTCAAGAACTCCTCCATACGAGACACTGGCACCGCTATGTCGTGCTTGAGTGCTTGCCCAAAAGAACGCTCAGCTTCGGCTATCGAGTGCCGCATTCGCCAGAGCTTTTGTGCTTCCGCAGTATTTTTTGTAATGACGGCGTCAACCAATATCGCGGCATCGGCAGCACGGCTCAGCGCATTTTCGAGACGTTCCGCATCGATCTCTGCATCCATCAGGACATACCACGGAGCGACATCATCAAACGGCAGCGTAAGCTCAGGGATGTGCTGAGTCACCAGGCCAAACACAAACGCCGATACCAACTCGAAGGCTTCGATAGTGTCAGAGAGTTCCGCTCTGAGAATAGCCAGCAGTTTTACAGCATCGCCCGAAGAATCGATGGCAATCAGTGCAGTACTGATTTCCCCTGGCGACGGATAAAGTTTGAGCGTCGCGGCCGTGATAATCCCCAAGGTGCCTTCACTGCCGATAAACAGCTGCTTTAAATCATAGCCGGCCGTATCTTTCCTGAGCGACCGAAGGCCACTGACGATACTGCCGTCCGCAAGCACAGCTTCGAGACCTAGAACCTGCGCCCTGGCCGTACCGTATCGAACGACGTTAATGCCGCCTGCATTGGTCGCAAGATTACCGCCGATCTGACAGCTGCCCTCTGCGCCCAGACTCAAGCCGAAGAATCGATCGGCCTTCGCTGCTGCCCTTTGAATATTCTCCAGTATGCAGCCCGCCTCTACCTCCATTGAGAAGTTCGCAGCATCGATATTCCTGATCCGGTTCATCCGCGACAGAGACAAGACAATCTGCTCGCCCGAATCGTCGGGTACAGCACCCGCACATAAACTGGTGTTGCCACCTTGTGGAACTAGGGCAACACCCGCGCTCCCACAGGCTCGCACAACGGCAGCGACCTCTTCGGTCGACGCCGGCGATATAACAGCTGGCGTTGCGCCATGCGCTGTCCCACGCCAATCGATGACCCGCGACTCCAACTCCGAGGGGTCCGTCGTCCAGCCCTTCGGACCAACAATGCTCTTCAGCTGCTCAAGCAACATCGTCAAAATCCACCTGCTGAGAAAACGTTTTCCAGTCGATATTGCTGCCACACATGATTAAAACGATACGTTTGCCTTGTAGCGAATCCCGCAATGGTCCGAGCAAAGCTGCCGTCGATGCGGCACAAGCGGGCTCAACGGCGATGCTCATCGATTGAAAAAGAAAACCCATGGACCTTTTGATCTGTCCATCGTCGATCATCGTGAGCCTGTCGACGTTCTTTCGGGTCAGCTCAAAAGAGAAAGGCATAGCGAAGGGAGCGCCGAGACTGTCGGCTATCGTCGTAACCTTTTCGATACTCTCCGGCTTACCGCTGGCGAAGCTGCGATGCATGGAATCCGCACCTTCGGGCTCGACGCCGATGATCTCGGCATCAGGGCGTAGCTGTCTTACGGCGTTGGAAATTCCGCCGATCAAGCCGCCGCCGCCGACCGGAATGATGATCGCGTCGAAATTCGATACCTGCTCACAGACCTCGAGGCCCACCGTACCCGTGCCCAATGCTATTGAGGGCCCCTCGAACGGATGGACAAAGAAGCGCCCTTCCTCATCACGAATCTGGCGGACAAGGTCAAATGCCTGGTGCACATCATCCGCCATTACAACTTCTGCGCCGTAAGCTTTGCACGACGCGACACGTGACGGGTTTGCCGATTGAGTCATAACGACCTTCGCGGTCGTAGCAAAGGTCTGTGCCGCAAATGCTGTGGCTATCGCATGATTGCCCGCACTCACCGCGGTCACCCCGCGCTCAAGCTCATCGGACGACAAGCCATGCAGCGTTGCCAGCGCGCCACGGGCCTTAAATGTTCCCGTGCGCTGGAGAAATTCAAGTTTGGCGAAGACTTCCGTTCCACCACCCATCTTCTCCTCTATTGCGGGACATCGGATCACAGGCGTGCGCAACGCCTGCCCAGTCAGGCGATCACGTAAAGCACGAATCTGTTTGATATTAGGTCCAGATTGAGTCATTTCTTATGTAAAATGCCAGAACGCATATTAACTTGCGCCGTTCTCAAGAGTGAATTAGGTTGATGAGGTGAACTGTGGCAGAGAATCCACCTTCGCGAAAGTCGCCACGAGCCAATGTATGGAACTAGATGATCTGTCGAAATCCGGGATTCGACGAATAGCCGACTATTCGCCGTATCTGGATCAATTAGCAGGACTCGTGCAACAAATGGGTCTTCGCCAACGTAGCAACCTCACTCATGTGGAATCTGCGCTGCGCAGCCATTGGTCTCTGGGCCAGAACAGCATCCTCAGCTGGGTACCGCTCGATCAAAGCATTCTTATCCTGGTCGTTCCGCACTATGCCATTGCCGAATATGCGTCACCGCAGGACGACACAATGCCGCCGCTGGTGTCACCGCGTTTTATTACCGAACTGATCTCGGGCGACCGGCAGCTCACAATTTCGCAGTTGCAGAAAGTCGCGCGACTGCTAGATATCGAACCCATCACCATACCGTTGCGCGTGCCTTTGGAAGGTAGCGAAATCGAAACCAAGATCATCGAAAAGATGATACGCAAGTACGGTATCAACTATGTTCCGAGCCGCGCCGTAACGTTGTTCGATATCGTTGGGTTCAGCTTGCTCACGCCATTTGAACAAATGACGCAGCTGAACAGTCTCTCCTACTCGATGAATTCGGCACATGCGAAGATGCTCGAGGCGGACGTGAGTATCGACTTCGCACGCTCATCAAGTGGCGATGGCTTTTATATATGGAATCGTGACGATGGTCTCGAGGCGAGCGTCAACCTTTATCATTTTATGCACATTGTTCTGGCCGACAACGCCATAGCCTGGAGCAAATCAACGTCCAAAGCTGTGCCACGCCTTCGCGCCTGCTTTCATGTCGGTAGCTGCTACGAATTCCATCAGGCTGAAGGACTGAATCCGACCACACACGATTTTATCGTGGGCGATGTGACGATTGAACTCGCACGCATGATTGACGCTGCACTCCCCGGCCAGATATTGGTTGGAGACTTCATGGCCGACATCGAGATCGAGAACGACAAAGGCGAAATCAGCGTGCAACCGAATGTTGACGCGGTGACTTTTCTGCGGCGTGCGCAAGGCAATCTTTCTCAACTCAGTGGCATGGAATTAGCTGGTGAACGTGTAACGGCAATTAAGTGCTATTTGACAGGCGAGGACATGGGCGCCGGACAATTCAATATTCGTCGCCTGACTATCAAAGACAAGCACGGACTTTCCCGCGTCGCCTTCAATGCCAAGGTCAACATCTATCGCGAGACGGCACAACCGATTCTGCTGGGGATTCAGGACAAGAAGTTGCCGGCTTTCGGCGCGATCTGAGTAGCGCGAACTCAGTGAGCTAGTCGGTCGAGGAAATCTGCTTTGGCATAACAGCGACCGTCACGCCGTCGCTCAGGCCTTCTGCCCCGCGAATAACTACCTCGTCACCGGCTTTCAAGTCCCCAAAGACCTCAATGAGTGGCCCCGCTCCCAGACCGACGATCACCTTCACTTGCACGACGACTGAATCGTCGGACACCTTAAAAACTGACGCTCCCTCGCGACGCAGTACGAGCGCGTCTCGAGGAATCGCAAGCACCTCTTTAGCAGCGGCAGTCGGCATCGACAAACGTACACTTTCTCCAACGGTCCATAATTCAGGGTCCGCATCCAAACGAACTTCGAACATATGAGACTGCGGATTACCGAAAGGCACGATTGTACGAATCGGCGCGTTGCCGCTTCGGTAGTCATTGACCAGTGACAGTACATCGCCCTTTTTTATGAAGTTCACCGTGCTCAGTGGCGCTCGCGCAACAACCTCAAGTGACCCCGGATCAACGAGGCGCAAAACCTCGTCTGCAACGTTCATCCGCTCGCCAATACTTCGTAGCCGCTCAGTTACAACGCCGTCGAACGGCGCACGGATTTGTGTCACGTGCATGGCGATCTTTGAATAACCTAATTGTGCCTGGGCTATTTGCTCGTCACTCCTGGCCATGGCGAGATCGGAAACCGTTTGATCGTACTGACTTCTTGCGGAGAGGTTGCGCTCGGACAATCGTTCAAGTCGCTCCAGCTCTGATTCCAGGAACGTCACCCGGGCCTGTTCCCTTTCGACCTGGCTCTGCGTTTCCATTTCACGAATCTTAAAGGTGAAATCCTCAAGTCGGGCGACGGTGTCGCCCTTCTTCACTTCGGTTCCAACTTCTGCAATCCAGACCAACTTTGCCGCAAGCTCCGATGCCAGTCGTGAATCGCTTCGACTGATGACTGTCCCCGGGACGTCCACGGATGGCGCGAGCAACTCCATTCTCGCAGAAGCTGTCACTACATTTGCCGCCTCATCCCATCCTTGCCCTGACGCATCCTCTCCAAATGCCGCGATCAACAACGCAAAGCAGGAAACCGAAAATAGTCTGAATTTCATTTGCTATCCTACCGGCAATGCATCATCGGCTGTCAAGCTTGGCGATGCCTTTTCTTCCCCCAGTCGGAGCAGGCTTGGAAGAAAAACAAGTGTGAATATTGTACTTACCGACATTCCCCCTACTATGACAGCGGCCAAGCCCTGATAAACCTCCGATCCGGGGCCTGGAATTAGTAGTAACGGCAACATGCCGAATATGCTGGTCAACGTACTCATCAGGATCGGGCGCAAACGACGTCGTATTGCCTGTTCGACAGCACCGCGTCGATCAAGACCGCCACGCTCTGCAACTCGCGTCTGATGCACCAGCAAAATCGCATTATTGACGACCAGACCCAGTAAAGTAATGAAGCCGATCATCGTCAATAGATCCATAGGTAAGTTCATTAGCCTCAATAGGCCAACGCCACCAACCGTCGCAAGCGGTAGTGCTGCTATCACCAGCAAACTATCGATAAACGAACGAAACAGCCCACTCATGAGCAAGTACAAAACAATAATGGCCAGCGTGAAACTGCGCGCCATACCGGCAAGTGCGATGTTTAGATCATCCGCACTGCCGTAATAGCTGATCTCCCCATCATCGGGCAAATACGCCATTAGCTCGGGCTCAACTCGCTCCTTCAGGATGGCCACAGACTCTTCGAGCGATATGTCGTTCGAGGGTGTGATCGCTAACGTCAAGGCTCTACGGCGATCAACTCGGCGTATCGTATTCGGACCCGCCGTTCGCACCAGCGCCACCAACTGATCAAGAGGCTGGATACCCCCCTGCGGCGTTGCCAAAGGGGTCGAGGCCAATTGCTCGGGGCTCGTCCATTCAGGCGCGCGCAGTATGACGTCCATTCTCCGATCGCCATCGAAATAGTCGCCCACATAAACGCCGTCGCCTAACGCTCCCACAACCGTGGCCATGTCACGTCGATTCCATCCGGCTTCGGTGATTCGTCTCTCATTGGGAATGAGGCGCAATTCGGGTTCAGCAATATCAAGCCCAGGTATCGGCCTGGCTTGTGCTCCCGGCAGGTGCTCGGAAATGAGTTCCAGTCCGGCACGGCCTGCGGCAAGCATCGCATCCATGTCTCGACTTTGTATATTTAGCTCTATGACGCCGCCACCACCAATACTGTCAAAAATTCCCCAATGATCCGCAAATGCCATCGTGTCGGGAAATCCAGCCAAGATCGTATTGTTCATTTCGTCAACGAAGGCGTCCTCATCGTCGGTATCTACAGTTTGACCTCCTGCAAATGCAGTCGAATCGAACATCCCCATGAAATAGCGTTGGAGTTTTGGTTCCGCATCACCCTCAAGATGGGCATTCATTCTCTCAATAACTACATCGGTAAATTCTTCTCTACCGGCTGCAACACTTTGACCGGGCGGCAGCAAGACATAGGCAAACGTCCATCCTTGTTTTCCAATCGGCAAGTAGTTGGCCGAAGGCAGCAATACCCAGGTCAAAATTGTTGCCCCGGCAAACAATCCGATTATGAGAGACCTTCGACGACGGGCGCTAGCTGTGAGACTCATTATCCTCTGGGTCGCCGTGTCCCACCAACTGCTGTGCAGATCATCCAGTTTCGCATCCTTCAACCACTTGGACGCCGCGGTTGGCACGACCGCAAGCGCAATGAAAAGCGATGCCACAACGGCGACCGAAATGACGAGTGCGAGATCGGCAAAAAGCTGCCCGGATACGTCGCGCAAGAACATGATCGGGAGAAAGATGACCACCGTCGTGGTCGTCGAAGCTACGAGCGCCCCGGCGACTTGAGTCGATCCTTTGATCGCAGCTTCCTCGGCATCTTTTCCTTTCTCACGTAGTCGAACAATATTCTCAAGCACAACAATCGCGGCATCCAGAACCATCCCGGTAGCAAACGCAAGTCCGGCAAGGGAGATCATGTTGAGCGTACGTCCCGCTACTTGCATGATCAGAAACGCGGCGAAAAGCGAAATCGGAATCGCCAGGGCGACGACACAGGTCGCACGGAACCTGCGTAAAAACCACCAAAGAACACCTACAGCCAGGGCAATGCCCAAGAGCAGGTTGGTCCTCAACACGGCTATCGAATCTTTAATGTAGATTGATTGGTCATACGCCAGCTCCATCACCAGATTTTCGCGCGCCAGCGGGCCATCTTGCAGTTCCTTCATTGCGACTTTTAGATTTTCCAACACCTCTAGCGCATTAACACCCTTTTCAAGCTGCGCATCCATCCCCATCGAATCTTGGCCGTTGTCCAGCATAAAGCCGGTGCTGTCACGCATCACGACGTCGACGGTGGCTATGTCACGGAGTCGGATCGGGTTGCCACCTCGCCAATCAAGAACCATCTCACCAAAATCCGGTAAATCGTATTGCCCTGCGTAGCGAAGCGTGTACTGACGGCGGCCGACGCCACTGGATCCGCCCGATGTGTCGCTGTGATTACCGGTCGCCAGCGCCAAAGCCGGTAATTCGATTCCCAGCGCCGACGCCTCGTAAGGATCGAAAGTGATTCGCACTTCATTGTCCCTGCCGCCATGGGCATTCGAATTCGCCACACCCGGCACTTGCTCAAGTCGAGCCTCCACCACCTCCCGAACAAAGTCGCTGTAGCTGGCCATCGGTCGTGTGTTGCCCTCGCCCCGCGTAAGAGAAAACCACGCAACGATGGAACCAAAACTATCCTGCCCTGCATATATTCTCGGTTCTGTAACATCAGGTGGGTAACGCGGGACCTGATTGAGTCGATTGATTACTTCGATTAAGGAGCGTTGCAATTCTGTCTCTACAGAGAACATCATGCTGATGCTTGCGGCTCCTTGCGAGGCCGACGACTCCATTTTTTCGAGACCGGGCAAGCCACGCAACATGTCCTCTTGTGGCTCAATGATTTCCGATTCAATTTCTTCAGGTGCGGCGGCACGCCAACCTGTGTTTATTTGAATGAAAGACCGCTGCACATCGGGGATCATTTGCACTGGCAGACTGGACAGTCCGATCGATCCCAGCAAGATCACCAGCAGTACTGCCGAAACGACAGCAACCGGATTTGATAATGAAGCCCTCGCCAGATTCATAGAGACTATCCAGGTAAACTGGCGAGCGCCTCGCCGTTCTGTTCAGAATATTCTGCGTCTTTGGGGTTCGATAAGAAAATGGTCGGGGCGAGAAGATTCGAACTTCCGACCCCTTCTCCCCCAGAGAAGTGCGCTACCAGGCTGCGCTACGCCCCGACCGATGTCAGTCGCGCGAAAGACGCGCTCCTACAAGCCGGCAATGATACTTGCTGGAGGTAAGCTTGGGAAGATAAGAATTAGCGCCGCAGAATCTTAAGAACTTGTTCAAGTTCCATGCGTATCTGTTTGATTATCTGCTGACTTTGCGTGACATCTGTCTTCGCATCGACACCGGTCAGGCGTTGGCGAGCACCCCCGATCGTAAATCCCTCGTCATAGAGGAGACTTCGGATCTGACGGATGATCAGAACGTCCTGACGCTGATAATAGCGGCGGTTACCCCGTCGCTTTACAGGTTTTAGTTGTGGGAACTCTTGCTCCCAATACCTAAGTACATGCGGTTTTACGGCACAAAGATCACTAACTTCGCCTATCGTAAAGTAGCGTTTCCCAGGTATTGGAGGAAGTTCGTCGTTATTCCCCGGTTCCAGCATATGCTTCTACTCGGGCCTTTAGTTTTTGTCCTGGCCGGAAGGTCACCACGCGTCGAGCGCTGATTGGTATTTCCTGTCCGGTTTTCGGGTTTCTGCCAGGCCGTTCTTTTTTATCCCGAAGGTCAAAGTTTCCAAATCCAGAAAGCTTGACCTGTTCCCCAACTGCAAGTGATGCACGCAGTTCCTCATAAAACATGTCTACCAATTCGCGAGCTTCTCTTTTGTTCAAACCAAGCTCATTAAACAGCGACTCGGCCATATCTGCTTTTGTCAGTGCCATCAGGTTTAGTCTCTTAGAACTGCCGCGAATTTATCTTCTAATTTCTTGACTGCTGCGGCCATTGCAAGGTCCGCATCATCGTCAGTAAGGGTGCGCGAAGTTTCCTGTAAAATCAAGCCTATTGCGACGCTTTTTCGCCCAGCTTCTATGCTTGCACCCGTATAAATGTCAAAAATCCTGACATCTTTGATCAGCCCTTGTGAGCTCGCAGCGACGGCCTTGACGAGCTCATCAGCCGAAATTTTGTCGTCAACGATTACCGCAATGTCACGACGGATTGCCGGAAACTTCGAAATAGGCGTTGCTGTCGGCGTCGACGAAGCGAGCGTTTTCGCAGCATCAAGCTCGAACAAATAGACGGCCCGTTTCAAGTCGTAGGTCTTCGCGAGTTTCGGGTGCAGTTTTCCCAGTACGCCGATCACGTCACCATTACGAACGATTTCCGCAGCCTGTCCAGGCTGCAGTGCGGGATGTACGGTCGCAACGAAGTCAATTTCGTTAACGTCGGAAGCCAGTGCCAACAAAGCCTCTACGTCAGCTTTTACGTCAAAGAAATCAACGCTTTCCGAGGGACTCGCCCACTGCTCCGGTTTCACGGGCCCGGTCGCGAGCCCGGCAATCCTGACGACTTCCGTATGATCGCCCAGTGAGCCATGGAATGATTTGCTTGCCTCGAAAAATCGAACCCGATCTTGTTGTCGGGCATTGTTCGTCGCGGCCGCTGTGACCATGCCCGGCCATAACGATGCACGCATGACGGACATTTCAGATGAGATGGGATTGCTCAATACGAGCTCCGACTCAACGCCGGTGAATGCCGTATTCGCTTCTGCATCGATGAAACTATAGGTCACGACTTCGCGATAATCTCTGGCGATGAGCGTAGCAGCCGCTTGCTCCAGATCGACCGCCGACTCCGTCACGGTCTTTAGTGGCGATTGTGCGAATGCGCTCGTCTCGGGAATCGAATCGTAGCCATGAATGCGGGCAACTTCTTCGATCAGATCAGCTTCAATCGCAATATCGAAGCGATGGCTGGGTGCAGATACGACCCATCCATCCTCATTGGCCTCTACTTTCATAGCCAGACCGGTCAGGATCTGTGCGACCTCTGAGGCGTCCACTTCGACGCCGAGCAACCGAGCCAATCGATCTTTTCGCAGCGTAATTTCTGATGGTGTTGGCAGATATTCTTCGGCAACTTCGTCAACTATCGGACCTGCGTCACCACCAGCAATGTCCAACAATAATTGCGTCGCTCTTTCGATAGCTCTCGCCTGTCCGGCCGGGTCAACGCCGCGCTCGAAGCGCATTGATGCATCTGTGTGCATGCCGTACGAACGCGCTCGGCCCGCCATGAAATCCTGCGGCCAAAACGCCGCTTCGAAGAAAACATCGCTTGTACTATCCGTGACAGCCGTTGTGAGTCCGCCCATGATGCCGGCAATTCCGATCGGTCCGCTGTCGTCGGTGATGACCAGCGTGTCGTCGTTCAATTCTACGACCGTCTCATCGAGCAATGTGACCTTTTCGCCCGACTTCGCCAGTCGTGGCCTGATCGGGCCGTTCAATAGGCTGTGATCGTAGGCGTGGAGCGGCTGTCCGAGTTCCAGCATGACGAAATTTGTAATATCCACAACCGGTGATATGGCTCGAAGGCCGGCGCGGCGCAATCGTTCGGTCATCCAGACAGGCGACTTGGCCGCAGTATCAATACCGCGAATCACCCGACCAGCAAATCGTGGGCAACCGGTCGGTTCGACAAGTTCTACCGTTTGCGTGTCTTCGATAGTCGCTTGAGCCTGCTCTACCGATGCATCCTTAAGCGCGGCGCCCGTCAAGGCCGCCACCTCGCGCGCGATGCCCAGCACGCTGAAACAGTCGCCTCGGTTCGGTGTCAGGTCGAGATCGATAATCGCGTCCGGCAGATCGAGAAAGTCGACGAGCGCTGATCCAACTTCCGCATTCTGAGGCAACGACATGATGCCGTCGGACTCGTCACCCAGTCCGAGCTCAACGGCGGAACACAGCATGCCGTTCGAAACAACGCCGCGAATTTTCGCCTTGCGAAGCTTCATGCCGTTCGGGAGTGTGACACCGGGTTTGGCAAATGGTGTTTTCATGCCTGCGAAGACATTGGGCGCCCCGCAGACCACGTCAACGAGATCGCCACTGCCATCGTTCACTTTGCACAAGCTGAGTTTGTCCGCATCGGGGTGTTTGCTGACCTCTGCCACTTCAGCAATAACGACGTCGGCTAAACCGTCCCCCTCATACTCGATACCATCAACTTCGTGGCCGAGCATCGTGAGCTGGTGACCAAGTGCCTCCGTATCCAGCTCGGGGTTTACCCATTCACGTAACCAGGATTCTGCAATCTTCATCGTGACTACCTGAACTGCCGGAGAAAACGCAGGTCATTCTCGAAGAACGTACGAAGGTCCGAGACGCCATAGCGCAGTATGGCAAGACGGTCAATACCCATTCCGAACGCATAGCCTGTGTATTTTTCAGAGTCGATGCCAGCATTTTCCAAAACGTTTGGATGCACCATGCCGCAACCCAGTATCTCGAGCCACTTGTCTTCGCCCCAACGTACGTCAACCTCAGCTGATGGCTCTGTGAACGGAAAGTAGGATGGACGAAAGCGAAGCTCCGCCTTGCGCTCGAAAAACGCCTCGACGAATTCGTGCAAGACAGCCTTCAGATTCGCGAAGCTGACGTTTTCGCCAATCACCAGGCCTTCGACCTGATGGAACATCGGCGTATGCGTCTGATCCGAGTCACATCGGTAAACGCGACCCGGAGCAATGATGCGGATCGGCACACCTTCTTTAACAATCGAACGAATCTGAACAGGCGACGTATGCGTACGCAGCAGATTTCCGCCCGGGAAATAGAACGTGTCGTGCATCGCTCTTGCCGGGTGATTCTCGGGGATGTTCAACGCTGTAAAGTTGTGGAAATCATCTTCGATCTCCGGACCTGAGCGAACACCGAAACCTGCGTTGGTGAAAATGCGTTCGATACGGGACTGGGCGCGTGAAACCGGATGCCGACCGCCGATTGAAACGCCGCGTCCGGGCAATGAAACGTCTACTGCGTCCGCAGCGAGCTTCTCGGCCAACGCGGCATCTTCCAGCGCTTCACGACGCGCATTGAGGCAGGACTGTACGGCCTGCTTCGCTTGGTTGATTTCCTGGCCCGCGCTCGCGCGCTCGTCAGCGGGAAGCTGACCCAGAGACTTCAGGCGAGCCGTGAGCTCGCCCTTTTTTCCTAAATAGGAAACCCGTACGACGTCCAGCGCGGCAATATCTGTCGCCGCGTCAATCTCAGACGCTGCCTGTTCGATTAACTCGCTGAGTGCCTGCATGTGAGCTGCCTCAAGTAAGGCGCATTGTGCGCCTTACTCAAGATTCAACTAGGCGGCGGTCTTAAGTTCGAGACCAGCCTTGGCAGCCGCAGCGATCGCACCGAAAGCTTCGGGATCATGTACTGCGATATCAGCCAATACTTTGCGATCGACTTCGATCTCCGCTTTGTTCAGTCCGTTGATAAGGCGGCTGTAGGAAAGATCGTGCAGACGAGCGGCCGCATTAATGCGTGTGATCCACAAAGCGCGGAATTGACGTTTGCGCTGGCGACGGTCGCGATACGCGTACTGTCCAGCTTTGATAACAGCCTGCTTGGCTGTCTTGAATAATTTACTGCGCGCGCCGTAATAACCCTTCGCTTTACCGAGGATTTTCTTGTGGCGGGCTTTGGCGGTTACGCCACTCTTGACTCTGGCCATTTCTCAATCTCCTCTTAAGCGTAAGGGAGCATGCGACGCACGCTCTTTGTGTCGCAGTCAGCAACCTGAAGGGTCTTGCCCAACTGACGCTTACGCTTCGACTTCTTCTTGGTGAGAATGTGATTGAGGTGGGCCTGGGCGCGCTTGAAGCCGCCTTTGCCCGTCTTCTTGAAGCGCTTGGCCGCGCCTCGGTTGGTTTTCATCTTAGACATTTTATTTCCTTAGGCCTTGCTACGTACCGGACAATTCCGGCCGCTACAGGCGGTTAGAGTTTTCCGGGTTGTCACACCCTTCAACTCGCACACTTTTCGGGTACTGCTGCTTAAACGTTCTTCTAGTGCTTCTTCGGCGCAATTACCATGACCATTTGCCGTCCTTCCATCTGCGGCATTTGCTCAACTGTGCCATATTCCTCGAGGTCATCTCTGACCCTGGTCAGAAGCTGTGCGCCCAGTTCCTTGTGCGCCATCTCCCGACCTCTGAATCTCAGTGTGACTTTGGTTTTGTCGCCAATTTCCAGAAAATGCACGAGCTTGCCGAGCTTGATCTGGTAGTCACCTTCGTCTGTTCCCGGACGAAACTTGATCTCTTTAATGTGGACCTGCTTCTGTTTGCGTTTCGCAGATTGGGCTTTCTTGTTCTGCTCGAACAAATACTTGCCGAAATCCATAATTCGACACACCGGTGGCTCAGCATTTGGCGATACTTCCACGAGATCCAAGCTCTCTTCTTTCGCCAGTTCGATGCCAGCCCTGAGGGACATAACACCTGCCTGTTCACCCTGAGAGTCGATTACTCGCACCTCAGTGGCGTCGATTTCGTCATTGCGCCTTACGCGCTTTGTAACTGCGATACCCAAATCCTCCGGAAACTGAACAATCCCAACACTTTCAAGGCCACATCAAAACGCCGCAGCCAGTGCGGGAACGCGATTCTATATAGCCCCAAAGCAGGATACAACCATGGAAACAGTAAAAATCGTAAAAAAATCAGGTACAAGAGAGAATTGGTGGGCGATCCGGGTTTCGAACCTGGGACCTCCACGATGTCAACGTGGCGCTCTACCCCTGAGCTAATCGCCCAATTCAATCCTAAAGGGGTCAGAGCCCTTTCGGCGGAGGCGTAAGATACTGAAGCGCATGGTGGACTGCAAGGCCTGTTAGCCGGCTTTTTGATCGGCTCGCCCGAATGAGAAATCCCGGATCCGCTGAATCTCATCGCGAATGCGCGCCGCCTCCTCGAACTCAAGGTCTCTGGCGGCTTTCAGCATCTTTTTCTCGAGTTTCGCGGCCTTCTTCAAGAGCTGCGTCGGACTCAATACGTCGTACGGCACCTTATCCTCGCCGACCATGCGCCTTTCAGAATCGGGTGACGGGTAGGCAGATTCCATAATGTCCGCAACCTTTTTGATGATCGATTCCGGTTTAATGCCATGCTTCTTGTTATGGGCTTCCTGTCGTTCTCTGCGACGCTGGGTCTCGTCGATGGCCCGCTCCATAGACCCGGTCATCTTGTCGGCATAAAGAATGGCCTTGCCGTTTATGTTGCGGGCCGCGCGCCCCATTGTCTGGATCAGGGATCGATCCGAGCGCAGAAAACCCTCTTTGTCCGCGTCCAGGATCGCGACGAGCGAGACCTCGGGCATATCCAGACCCTCACGCAGCAGGTTGATGCCGACCAACACGTCAAATGCGCCAAGGCGCAAGTCACGAATGATCTCGGTTCGCTCGACGGTCGCAATATCGGAGTGCAGGTAACGCACGCGAACACCGTGCTCCCCCAGGTAGTCCGTCAGATCTTCGGACATACGTTTGGTGAGCGTCGTTATCAGTACTCGCTCACCCACCGCGGCGCGCTTGTTGATCTCGGACAGAACGTCATCGACCTGGGTGCTTGCCGGGCGAATTTCGATCTCGGGATCGACAAGGCCAGTCGGTCTGACCAGTTGTTCCACCACGTTGTCGGTAAATTCATTTTCGTATTTCCCAGGTGTCGCTGAAACGTATATCGATTGCGGCGACAGGCCCTCAAATTCATCAAAACGAAGCGGCCGATTATCGAGTGCGGATGGTAATCGAAAACCATGCTCGACCAGCGTCTCCTTTCGAGATCGATCGCCCTTATACATCGCGCCGAGTTGCGGCACCGTAACGTGGCTTTCGTCAATGATAAGTATTGCTTTCTCCGGAAGATAATCGAACAGACACGGCGGTGGTTCGCCGGGACCCCGCCCAGACAGGTAGCGGGAGTAGTTTTCAATTCCTGAGCAGTATCCGAGCTCCCGTATCATCTCTAAATCAAATAAGGTTCTCTGTTCAAGTCTTTGAGCTTCAAGAAGTTTTTGGTGCTTCCTCAGGTATTCCAGACGGTCCTTTAGTTCGACCTTGATGTGCTCACAGGCCTCCAGCAAACGTTCCCTGGGCGTGACGTAATGACTTTTCGGAAATATCGTCAGTCGTGGGACACGGCGGACAACCTCGCCTGTCAGCGGATCAAAATAGGAAAGCGATTCGATTTCATCGTCGAACAGCTCAATGCGCACCGCGTCCTTCTCGGATTCAGCCGGGAAGACATCAATCACATCACCCCTCACCCGATACGTGCCCTGCGAAAAATCGATCTCGTTTCTGACGTACTGCAGTTCGGCGAGACGGCGCAGGAGTCCACGCTGATCGATACGGTCACCGCGATCGAGATGCAAGACCATGCTGAAATAAGCTTCCGGATCGCCCAGTCCATAAATAGCGGACACAGTCGCGACGATAATCACATCCGGGCGCTCTATGAGCGCCTTGGTCGCGGATAGTCGCATCTGCCCTATTTGTTCGTTGATTGACGCATCTTTCTCGAT
>RCNG010000270.1_pt1 | contig 22572 bp, 15 predicted proteins | sample 2041371 | NCBI WGS metagenome assembly RCNG01 (sample SAMN09708227, study PRJNA481090) | Marine sediment metagenome, whole genome shotgun sequencing project. | biome: marine sediment; feature: ocean; material: sediment; isolation source: Sewage treatment plant 1 marine sediment (STP1) ... | reverse complement strand
GGGTGGGCGGGGGGTGGGGGCGGGGAAAATAGAGGATATGGGCATCGGCCCACCCGAATGCAGCCCGCCGGCGCGCCAAGGGCGCGCAGCGGACGAGGTCGACGGCACCGACGAGAGCTTGCTCTAGGAGGGGGCGTCGGCCGAGGCCGCGGGCACGGCCCGCGGACGGCGGGCGCGATTTCGGTAGTCAGCCGCTGGGTTCTAACTCGATCTCGGTGGCGCCGGTGCCGCCGAAGTGCTGCGGGGGATGGCGGAAAGAGCGAACCGCGGGGTGAGAGCGGCAGACATCCGCCACCATCTTCCGCAGGACGCCCGCACCGTGGCCATGCACAATCCGTATCGACGGCGCCCCCGCGGTCATGGCCTGGTCGAGAAAACGTTCGAGATCTTCCCGCGCTCGCTCGCTGTCGAAACCGATGAGATTGAGCTCACGAGGTGTGTCCTCGGCCGATTCCACCCGCACCCTGGCGCGCGGCGCCGGCGGGGGTGACCCGATCGCCACGAGTTCTGAAACCGGGACCCACAACCGTTTGTCAGACACCTCCACCTGGGCCTGGCTGCCACGAATCTCGCGGAGGACTCCCTTCCCGCCCAGGGCCATCCGGACCCGCGCGCCCGCCAGCAGCTCCTCAGGCTGCCCCCCGGCCTCGCCCTCCCCGGGTATCTCGAGCCGCAGAGCCTCATCACGCAGCTTCTGCAGCCGTCGCCGACCCAGCGTCTCATGTTCCTCGGTCGCCTTCCTCAGTCTGGCGATGGTCTTGTCGAGGCGCGTCTTTGCGCGCCGCCGAAGCTCTTCACGCTCGGTCGCGAGCTTCTCGGGCAGCTCGCGGCGCTCGTTTTCGAGCTTTTCGAGCTCGCGCTGCGCCCGGCGATGTACGTCCTCGGCCTGTTGCTGCTGCCGTTGGACCTCTGCCCGTTCCGCCTCCAGCTCCTGCTCCCGCGTCTCGAGGCGACGCAGCCAACGCTCGAGCTCGAGATGGTCGCCGCCGAGCAACTCGCGCGCACGGTCAAGCACAGTCTCGGCAACCCCCATGCGGTGGGCGATCTCGAGAGCCCGCGACCTGCCCGGCCGCCCCATGCTCAGCGTGTAGGTCGGACGCTCGGAATCCTCGTCGTAGTCCACGGCCGCGTTGTCCATGCCCTCGGCTCCCTGGGCAGCGAGGGCGATGGCCGCCAGGTGGGTGGAAACAATCGTGACCCCACCCCGACTGTTGAGCTCCTCGACAAGAGCGCATCCGAGCGCCGCCCCTTCAAGGGGATCGGTGCCGGCGCCGAGCTCGTCAAAGAGAACCAGCGTCCGACCGTCAGTCTCGTCGAGGAGGCGGGCTGTCGCCGCCATCGCGCCCGAAAAGGTCGACAGATCCGAGCCCACGTCCTGCTCGTCACCAATGTGACACCAGATCCGGTCGAACGCGGGAATGGAGGTTCCCTCCTCGACCGGCAGAGGGATGCCGCGCTCACACATCAGGACCATCAGACCGAGGGTCTTGAGGACGATCGTCTTGCCGCCGGCGTTTGGGCCCGACACCACGAGGGTCCGCACGCCCTCAGGCAGGCTGAAGTCCAAGGGCACCACCTGGTGTTCCGGATCCCGCCGCTCGGAATCCCCGAAGATCTGAAGACGGAGGCTGTGGAGACGCTCGTCGAGGAGCGGGTGGCGTCCCGCTCGCACGACAATGTCGCGACCCTCCCCCGGCATCACTATCCGGCCGTCAACGGCTCGTCCGAACAGGACCTTCGCCTGGATGGCATCGAGCTCGCCCAACACCTCGACGGCGCGACTGAGATCGTCCCTTGCCTCGGCGAAGAGACCGATGATCTCGCTCAGGATGCGCTGGATCTCCCTGCGTTCTCCTGCGATCGTCGAAGTCAATCGATTGTTGAGTTCCACCACGGGGAATGGCTCGACGAAGGACGTCGCCCCGCGTGCGGACACATCCAGCAGCAACCCGTCGAGTTGGGACCGCGCCGACGAACGTACCGGCAGACAATATCGATCTCGGCGCATCGTCGGCGGCGCGTCGGTCACCACATCACGGTGCGCGCGTCGAGTGCTTTCCAATTCGCTCACCACATCGACGCGGATTCGCGCCAGCTCACGACGCAGTCGGGCGAGCTCGGGCGATGCGTTGTCGGCGATGGTGCCGTCGCGGGCGAGGCGAGGCGCCACCGCCGCCACCAGGGCGGTCGTGTCGGGGAGCCGGTGCGCAAGCTCTTCGAGAAGATCGTTCTTCGATGCTGCGAGCCGACGGCGCACCGCCGCCACCCGGCGCGCCAGGGTCAGCAGCGACACGAGATCACGGGGTTCGGCGGGGGGAGGGGCATCCGGCTCGAGCCACCCAACGGCTTCGTCCACGCCGGTCAGGGCAAGTGCATCGTCCTCATCGATGAGCTCGTGGACTGCTTGACTGAGGCGAGCCGCGCGGAATCCATCGGCATCATCTTCGAACGGCGCTGCAAGCCCCTCGACAAAAGAGCGGCCTACGTCCGTCCGGGCGTAGGCCGCGACAAGTCTGAGAATTTTGTCGAACTCGAGCTCTGTAGCGACCGAGCGATTCACCGGGTTTAACCCATACTTCTCACCGAAATCTTAGAGCAGGCCGGCTCGACGCTGCTTCGCCAACTTGCGAAGCATTTTCTTGCGGGCCTGGATCATTTCGCGCTTGCGTCGGTCAGACGGCTTCTCGTAGAAGCGACGTCGCTTGACCTCGGAGAGGATGCCGGACTTTTCGCACTTTCGTTTGAAACGGCGCAGTGCTGCTTCAAATGACTCGTTGTCACGCACTATGACACCTGTCGGCATTAAGCTCACCCCCTCTCGGTGCGAATTACGCCCGCGGCAGAGCCGCCCGTCGACGCGCACTCATGGACGGGAAGGATAGCAGCACCCGCGTTTGTCGTCAATCGTCCGCGGATGCGAGGTATTAGGTATTGGGTATTAGGTATTAGCTGGCGAATTGTCGCTATTGAACATATTGGCAAAAAAACGCGCCCCGAAGGACGCGTTGTGGTCGAAATAACAATGCCGGATGAAGGCTAACTGCTAATACCTAATACCTACTACTCCACGACCTTCATCTTTACCGCGTCGAAGTTCTTGTTGTACACCTTGCTGATTTTCATCTTGAAGTAGATCGCCGCGGCCCCGCCCTCCTTCTTTCGATAAAGCCAGGTTTCCACACCCTGCTTTTCGTTCCGCTGGATATTTTGGTAGTACGGGTATCCGACGATCTCCTTGACCTCATCCATGACCATGTTTTTCTTGACGAGATCGAAGCGCTCCCTGGTGATAAACCGCATTTCCTGGAGGGTTGCGACCTCGTCCGTCAGCGGCTGGTACGGCGGCAGGTCGAGCGAGTCGAAATAACTCGCGGCAGCTTCCAGCTGGCCGATGGCCTTCTTGTAGTCGCCCGCTTGGATGATCGTGTCTCTGGCGATGAGGATCGCCTCGTCGGCGTAGATGCCGAGGCCCTGCACCGTTCCCGGGTGTTCCGGAAAGTCATTGAGCGCCACGTTGAGGAAGTCGGCGAGGGTCGCCTGGACCGCTTCGTACTTCTCATCCTTGGTGGCTTTCAACATTCCGATTTGAGCCGGCAGCTCTTCCAGCTCGGCCACTTGTTCTTCACTGCGGTCGCGCTCCTTCGTCGCCTCAATCTCGGCCAGCGAGACTTCGGCCGTGGCAAGGTCGGCCCGCACCTGTTGGAGATCCTGGAACTGCTGCTGCAGGGTGGCCAGCTGCCCTTCCATCTCCTGCCGCGCGAGCTCCTCCTCACTCGGCCCCCGCGAGCACCCGGAAAACAATCCGAAAACAACCAGCACCGCGATGACGCACGGTAGGAATCGGCTCCTTCTCATGGCTCCTCCCTTCGTCGCGCACGCTAGCAGAATCCTCCGACCGTGACAACGTTGAACATGGCGCCCAAGCGCTACTTGGATTCATTCTCAAGAGTTATCTCGAATTACTCGCCAGGCGGTCACGTACTTTTAGGTCCCATCGGGCCACGCGGCGGATCGCGAATAAAATCAATCGCTTGACGAAAGGTGGTCGGGCTGGCGATAATCTTGGGAGGGCACAGTTGGAGGCACCATGGACAGGTACGATGCCATTCTCGAGCAACTGAAGAACGCACGGGATCGTGGCATCGAGACGGCAGCGAGCCGCCTCGAGGTCGCAGTCGAGAGCCTCAAGCAGTTGATCAAGGCAGCCGAATCTACTGTCCAGGACGCACTTCCAGAGGATGCCGAGGAGGTTTTTCCGCTCGGTGAGGTCGAAGCGCTCATCGCCGAGATGCGCAGCAAGGAAGCGCCGGCGGCAGGAATCTCACTCGACAACCTTCGCACCCTCGACTCCGCCCGCAGCCAGTCCGAGCTGCTTCGCGCCCTGCTGCCGATTCTTACCGAGCATGTCGGTCGTGCAGTGGTCCTCGTCATTCGGGACGGCGTCATTTCGGCGTGGAGCGGGATCGGTTTTTCGAACGGTGAAAAGCTGCGGAGCTGGCACGGCGGGGTGGCTGCTTCCCCGGACTTCCAGCATCTCACCGAGACCGCCAAGCCGCTCAACATACGGCCCGCATCCGACCCTCTGATCTCCCAATGGCTGGCCGGCCAGACCATTCCGGACGAGGCCGTCCTGCTCCCGATCAGTTTGCGGGGCAAGCTCATGGGCATCGTCTATATCGACCATGATGGTGATGACCCCTGGAACGTGGAAGCCGCGCAGGCGCTGAATGCGGTCGCCTGTTGGCTCATTGATACGTTGCACCATCGATCCACCGTTCCGACGCCCACACTGGCCGAGGTGGCATCTTCGGTTTCGATTTTGACGGACAGTGAAGTGGCCGAGGTTTTCGAGCCGCCGCCCAAGCCCGAAGCTATCGAACCACCGCCCGAGCCTGAGGTCATCGAACCGCCGCCCGAACCCGTCCAACCGCCCAGCGATGCGCCGACTTTCGATGCGGCGCCTGTGGACGAGATCACCTTTGAACCGACTGTGGAGGAGGAGTCAGGTCCGCCCGAGGAACCCGAAGGGCCGATCGAGATCGAGTACGACGTCGAGTCCGAATCACCGCCGGTTGGCGATGTGGAGGCTGATGCCGGTTTCGACCCTTCGGCTACAGTCAGGATCGAGGTCGGAGAACAGCTCGGGATGCCCGAGATTCCGCCGGAGCCCGACGTCGTTCCACCGCCGTCACCGGAACGGGTGGTAGCGGTTGAGCAACCTGATCCAGGCACCGACGCGGGAATGACTGCCCCTCCACCGGTGCAACCCGTCGAACCACCGAGTATCACCCGGGAACCGGTGGTTGCCGCCGCCGGCGCGTCCGTCGAACGGTCATCCGAGGAGGACGCTCGTCAGGAGGAAGCGCGGCGATTTGCACGGCTCCTGGTCTCGGAGATCAAGCTCTATAACGAAGACCAGGTTGGGCGCGGCCGAGCCGAAAAAGATCTCGGAGAGCGTTTGAAAGACGATATCGAACGCAGCCGGGAGATGTTCGAAAAGCGTATTCCAGCAGAGGTTCGTGACGGGCGCGATTACTTTCGCGATGAGCTCGTGCGCATCCTGGCTGACGGTGATGCCGACGCTCTCGGCATGTGAGACGAAGGCTAATCATCCGATTGTCGGCGGCCGTCCTCCTGGCCGTTGGCTGCGCGGCACCACCTCCCACCGGCCCCTCGTCCGCACGCGAGAAGATGCTGGACCGGGCCTTCGCTCTCGCAGAAGCCGATCCCGCGGGCGCCGCCATCCTCTTTGCCGAGGCCGGCCCAGGTGCCGTGTTGGAACAGGCCCGTGTGGCCGTGTGGGAGGATTGCCTCGAACGCGCCGATGCGCCGCCGGAGGCGTGGCGCCGATACCTGGCCGACAACCCTCCCGCTGAGCTGGCCGGTACGGCTCGCCTGGAGTTGATGCGAAAGCTTGCCGAGAGTCGCAACCTCGACACCTTCCTTGGCCAACGAACACTCCTCCCGGCCGAGCTGCAGCCGCAAGCCGACGAAATCCTGCTCGCAGCCACCGACTTGGAACTCCGCCTCGCCGCTGCGCGCCGGTTGGCTGTGATCGGCCCACAGCGCTTGGCTGCGCACGATCGCGCGCTCGACCGCCGGCTGCTCGCAACCCTCGGACCCCGGGAACGTCTCGATCGGGCGCGGGAGTGGCGGCGCGCCGGAGCTCCGTCACGGGCCGCCGCCGAGTTGAGACCCCTGCGATGGAATGGCGACATCGAATCCCAGCGGAGGCGGGAGCTCGCCCGGGCCGAGCTCGCTGCAGGGTCGCCGCTTGCCACCCTCCGCGTGCTGCCGTCGGGGCGAAACGCCGAACCGGACGATCTCGTGCTCCGTGCTCAGGCATATCGAAACCGTGCTTGGCATATCTTTCCCGGGCGAGGAGACACGAAGGCGTTCGAGGCGTGTCAAAAGGAGGCCGAACGCGTCCTGGCCGCAGGCCCAACAGCCGATCTCGTTGTCAGGGCTCTCAGCCTCCGTCTCGAGTGCGCGACCGAGGCCGGACGCCTGGATGACGCCTTCGAGAGCTGGCGGATGCTCGAAGCCGCACGATGGGTGAACTCCCGACGGGATTGGCTCGGACGCCGGTTGGGCGTCGCCCTCGCCCGACGGGGCGGTGCGGAGGAACTGGTGTTGGAGCTCGCACGTTCCCTGCCCGCCCAACGACGTTGTCTGCAGTACTGGGCCGCCATCGCGGCGCCTGACGGCGTCCCGACGCTGCAACGCCTCGCCGCCGCCGACATCGCCGATCTCTATGCCGTGTGGTCGCTCAGAGCTCTCTATCGACCGCCATCCGACGCCGTCGAGCTTGCAGGGCCGATAGCATCCGCACAACCGCCACTGTCGGTACAACGACTCATCGATATCGGGGCGCCGAAAGAGGCGGTTCGTCAGTGGCGACGGGTGCGTCGCCTCCACGGGGCCCTGCCCGACGAGTCCGTCACCGGCGCTGCACTCGCCGCCGGACAGGGGTTCACGATCGACGCGATTCGCTGGTTGCGGGCCGGCTTCCCGGAGCTCGGAACCATCGACATGGCGCGGGCGCCGTCCAACGCGACTCGTGCCTACCTCCCACTCCGATGGTCCGAAACGATGATCGTGGCGGCCCGCGAATTCGGGCTCGACCCGTGGCTGATCGCTGCAGTTGCGCGCCAGGAGAGCACATTTTCCGCCCACGCCGTCTCACCGCGGGGGGCGAGAGGGGTCCTGCAGCTGTTACCATCCACCGCTCGATCGCATGCCGCGGCGCTTGGCCTCGGGAGCACCCCGGATCTGCACGATCCAGAGCTCAACATCCGTCTCGGCGCGCGCGAGCTCGGCCGTTTGTTGCGCCGCTTCGGGTCGGTGGAGCCCGCCCTCGCGGCCTACAACGCGGGCGAGACTCGGGTCCGCGGGTGGTGGAAGCGGTGGCCCGACCCGCACAGCTTTGCCGAGGAAATACCCATCCCCGAGACCTACAACTACGTACGCCGGGTGGTCTATCTGAGCGAGGCGTATCGGCTGGTACACCACACGGAGTGGAGGACCCCATGAACATCGAGGTGCGCAGCGGCGCCCGCCGGGAGATGATCGACATCACGAGCAAGGTGGCCACCGTTGTCGAGGGAGCGGGCGGCAGCCTGTGCCACGTGTTCGTACCGCATACGACCGCCGCCGTCGTCGTCAACGAACATGCCGATCCCGACGTTGCCCGCGATCTCGCCGCCGCCTACGAGGCGATGGTGCCGCAGATCCATTTCGCGCATGCTGAGGGCAACTCCGACGCCCACCTCATGGCGACTCTGCTCGGCAGCTCGGTGACGGTGCCGGTCGAGGGCGGCCGCCTGCGCCTCGGCACCTGGCAGGGGATCTTCTTTGTCGAGCTCGATGGCCCACGATCACGGAAGGTGTGGGTGACACTCTTCTGACCTGTTTTCGCGGATGTGCCAAATGATTGGCCCACCACCAATCCAAGGAAGTCTGAGTTTTTAATTTTGAGTTTTGAGTTCTCTCCCATGAGCCTCACTGTCTTGGGGAGGGTTGGATGGTAACCTGCCGACGGCAGTGGAGAGAGCTCCGGCCTCGTCCGAAGGAGGAGGCCATGAGCCACCAGCTGACGACGGTGCGACACGGCGGCCGCAGTAACTCAAAACTAAGAACTCAAATCTCAGAGAGGGCGCCAAGAGCCTCCATCGTATATATCCACTTGGTTATTTAGACAAGTTCTCAACTTACAGAAAATAAAGGATTTGCCTCTTGACAAGCTTGTGAAACCATCCACAATAGCGTGGGGGAGGAGATGAAGATGCTCCATTGGCGACCTCAATCACAACCCGTCGGGAGTGCAGCATCTGTACTGCGTATCCTGTTCTTGACCGCACTCATGTCGATCAGCGCCGGTCTCGTCCTGGCCCAGGCGGACGAGGAGTTCGAGCCCATCGACAGCTCGATGTGTGCCGACTGCCACGAGGCGAGTCTCCACGGATCGGTCTTCGCAGAGGATCTCTCACACTCGGCGCACGACGGTCTCGACTGTCTGGACTGCCATGGTGACAAGGACACTGTGCCCCACCGTATGATGGAGGAGCCCTTCTACGTCGGCTGCGAGGGCTGCCGCACCTGTCACGACGAGGCTTCGGAGCAGTACCAGGGCCACGGCCGGGCGGCGCGCGGAACCTGCGAGGACATGCCCCACTGCTCCGACTGCCACGGCGACCACGACATCCTGCCGTCGTCGGTCAAACGCGCCACCACCCACCCCACCAACCTCCCGCATACCTGTGGCAAGTGCCACGAGAACCTCGACATCACGGCCAAGTACGACATCCTGATCGACAACCCGATCCAGATCTACAACACCTCGGTCCATGGCCAGGCGACCAAGGGCGGCATCTACGTGGCCGCCACCTGCAACGACTGCCACTCCACCGGCGGAACCGCGCACAAGATCCTCGGACCGGGCTCGCAGGAGTCGAGCATCAACCACTTCAACATCCCCTTCACCTGCGGCCAGTGCCACAAGGGCGTCGAGAACGACTTCTGGGAGGGCATCCACGGCAAGCTGGTGGCCCGGGGGGAGACCGACGCGCCGGTGTGCACCGACTGCCACGGTGAGCACGGGATCCTGTCGCCCGACGACCCGCGGTCGCCGGTGTCGCGGTCGAAGGTTGCGGAAATGACTTGTTCGCGCTGCCACGAGTCGGCCGTGCTCAACGAGAAGTACGGGCTCCAATCCGGCCGCCTGACCACCTTCATCGATTCCTACCACGGGCTCAAGTCGAAGGCCGGCGACACCCACGTCGCCAACTGCGCCTCCTGCCACGGCGTCCACCGCATCCTTCCGAGCTCGGACCCGACCTCGACCGTCAACCCGGCCAACCTGCAACACACCTGCGGCGAATGCCACCCAAAAATCAGCGAGAAGATGGCACTGTCCCCGATTCACGGTGTCGGCGGCAAGGGTCTGCGAACGCCCATCGCCGATTTCGTGGCCAAGATCTATATCGTCGCCATCACGGTGATCATCGGCCTGATGATCCTCCACTGGTTGATCGATCTGATCCGTCACCTCCTTGACGTGATGGTGAGCAGGCCCCAGGTGCGCCGGATGCGGGCCGACGAGGTGGCTCAGCACGCACTGGTGACGGTCTCATTCATCACCCTGGTGATCTCCGGCTTTGCGTTGACCTATGACCAGGGCTTTATGGCGCGCTTCTTCTTCGGCTGGGAGAGCGGCTTCGAGATTCGCGGAATTATCCATCGGGTCGCCGCCGTCATCTTCAGCCTGACGGTTATCTGGCACATGCTCTTTCTGCTCACGCCTCGCGGTCGTAGGTTCATCAAGGACATGTGGCCGGTCCGCCGTGACTTCGTCTTCTTCGGCCATCGAATCCTCCACAACATCGGTTTGCGACCGGCATGGAAATGCGTCCAGCGTTTCAACTACGTCGAAAAGGCGGAGTACTGGGCAATTGTGTGGGGCACCGCGGTGATGATTGTCACCGGGCTGATGCTGTGGTTCGACAACTGGTTCATCTCCATCCTGCCGAAGGGTGTTCTCGACGTGGCGCTGGTGGTCCATTTCTACGAGGCCTGGCTGGCGTCACTGGCCATCCTCGTCTGGCACTTTTACGCGGTGATCTTCCACCCCCACGTCTACCCCATGAACCCGAGCTGGATCACCGGCACCATGCCGGAAGACATGTACGAGCACGAGCACCCCGGCCACCTCGAGGAAGCGCGCCGCGAGACCGAAGAGGCGATCGAGCGCCAAGTCGAGCGGACGCGGAGGCGCAGCCTGATACCGGAGGACGCCCCGACGACGCAGTCGAGCGATGCAAAAGCGGATGAGCCCTTCGAGCCGGGGGATCCCACGGGCTGAGATTTCGGAATTCGGAATTCGGAATTCGGCAAGGGTCGCCTTGGAAGGCGTCGTGTAGACTGGCGGGCAGAGGTGAACGTCATGGCCGTCGATCCCAAGCTGTTGGAAATTCTCGTCTGCCCGGTAGACAAGACGCCGCTCGAAGTCGTGGAGCTTCCGGAGGCGGTGCGGCAGCGGCTGGTCGAGAAGTACCGCGACCAGTTCAAATCCGAGGAACCCGTGGTCGAGGTGGGTCTCGCTTCACCTGCCGGCAGGGTCTACCCGGTGGTCTCGGGAATTCCGGTCATGTTGGTCGACGACGCCCTGACCCGCGAGGAGGTCGAGGGCTGAACGGGCTCGGCACCGCCCCCGCCGCGACGGAGGGCGCATGAACGACCGCGTCTACTCGGTGGCTGCGCTCATTACCGAGGTCAACGCCCTTCTCGGACAGGGCTTTTCCGGGGTGCGGGTCGAAGGCGAGGTGACCAACGCCAGCACATCGGGACGTGGACACGTCTACTTCACGCTCAAGGACGAAACCGCAGCTGTCGACTGCGTGATGTGGGCGGGCAAGGCGCGGCGTCTCAAGTTCCGCCTCGAGGACGGCCTCGCCGTCCTCGCCCTCGGATCGCTCACCATCTACCCGCAGCGCGGCCGGTTCCAGCTCGTCGTCGATGATATCGAACCGCAGGGCGTGGGCGCCCTCCAACTCGCCTTCGAACAGCTCAAAAAGAAGCTCGAGGCCGAGGGTCTGTTCGCCGCCGAGCGGAAACGAGAGCTTCCGGCCCTTCCCAACCGGGTCGGCATCGTCACCTCCGCCACCGGGGCCGCGCTCCAGGACATGCTCAAGGTGCTGAGTCGTTTCCCGCACCTCGAGATCGTCATCGCTCCGGCCATGGTCCAGGGTGACGGCGCGGCCGAGGAGATCGCACGGGCGATCAAACGTCTGGTCGACTCGAAGAGCGTCAACATCATCATCGTCGGCCGCGGCGGCGGCAGTCTCGAGGATTTGTGGGCCTTCAACGAGGAGGCGGTGGCGCGGGCCATCGCCGCCAGTCCGGTGCCCGTAATTTCGGGTGTCGGCCACGAGGTGGATTTCACGATCGCCGATTTCGTCGCCGACATCCGGGCCACGACTCCAACCCAGGCGGCCGAGCTGGTGGTGGCGGGTATCGAGGATCAGGAGAGACGTCTGCGCGAGGCGCGGACGATCCTGCTGCGCGACATCAACCGCCAGCTCCAACTCGCCCGTACCCGCCTTGCCGGACTCGCCGGCTCGTCGGGGCTGGCGCGGGTGCCCGACAGGGTACGTCGGTATCGCGAACGTCTCCGCAGCGCGGCCCGCGTCGGCCCGATGCTGCAGCGAGTTCTCGGCGTCGCCAAGACCCGTCTGAATCACGCCGTCCGGAGTCTCCATCGTCTGCCGGCCCAAATTGCCGCCGGTGGCCAACGGCGATTATTGGACAGCAAGCGGCAGCAGTTACAGCAGCTCGTGGCAGCGCGCGTCTCGAGCTGGCGCGCCCGGGTGGAGGCTGGGGAGCGTGCCCTCGGTCATCTCGGTCCGACCCAGGTCCTCAATCGCGGCTACTCGATTACAAGCCTCGAAGGGACCACAGTTCCGATCAAGGACGCGACCCGCGTGCATGGGGGCCAGGCCCTCATCACCCGCCTCGCACGCGGTAAGGTGCGGTCGCTAGTGAGCTCCGCCACCGCCAAGTCTCGGGTTGCGACCCGAACGCCGGACCGGCAACCCTCGCTTTTTGATGAAATAACCGAAACGGGCGAGATGCCCGAAGAGACGGGGTGACCCATGAATGAAAAGGCCAAGGACGGCGAACGGTTCGAAGACCAGCTGGCAAAGCTGGAGGAGATCGTCGCCGAGCTCGAGGATGAGTCGGTGGGTCTCGAGCAGGCGTTGGACCTCTTCGAGGGAGGAATGGAGCTCGCGCGCAGCTGCCGAATGCGCCTCGAGGAGGTCGAGCAGCGGGTGACGCAGCTTCTGGAAGACGAGGATGACGAGGAGGCGGCCGACGAGGAGGCCGAGTGAACCTCGACCTCCTCCTCGCTGAAGAACAGTCGGCGGTCGAGCACGCCCTCGAGCGGTTGCTCCCAACCGTAGGGGTGTGGCCGGAGCGACTCCACCAAGCCATGGGCCATGCGGTGTTTGCGGGCGGCAAGCGTGTGCGTCCGGTGCTCGCCCGCCTCACCCACCGGGCCGCCGGGGGGGACGCCGACGCCATCACCGAGGCCGCCTGCGGGCTCGAGTTGATCCACACCTACTCGTTGGTCCACGACGATCTCCCCGCCCTCGATGACGACGTCCTGCGGCGAGGGCAACCGACCGTGCACGTGGCCTTCGACGAGGCCACCGCGATTCTGGTCGGCGACGCCCTCCTCACCGAGGGGCTTCTCATGCTCGCTCGGCACCCTCGGGGGGCCATGTGGTCCGACCGCCGCGCAGAGGCGGTAGAAAATATTGCCGAGGCCATCTCGGCACGTGGAATGGTCGGCGGCCAGATGGAGGACCTCGAGGCCACCGGAAGCAGCAAGGACGGCGACATGGCCCCCGAAGAGCGGCTCGATCTCATTCACAGGCACAAGACGGGGTCCCTGCTGCGGGCGTCGGTCGAGCTCGGCGCGATCCTCGCCGGGGTGGATGGCGCCACGCGGCGGCGTTTCACGACCTTCGGCGAGAACCTCGGTCTCGCCTTCCAGATTGCCGACGATGTCCTCGACGTCACCGCGTCAGCAGATGACCTCGGCAAGTCGCCCGGTAAGGACTCGGCTGCCGGGAAGTTAACCTACGTCACGCTCTACGGCCTCGACACCGCGCGCCGGCGGCTCGACGAACTCGAGCGCAAGCTGGTCGACGAGGCGTGCGTTATCGAGGGCGATGGCGGCGAGCTCGCCGCGATCGCCCGCTACGTCTGCCGGCGCCGATCGTAGGCGCCAATCCACCCCAGTCAAACGTGAAGAAATAGTCTGTCGCCCTTTCAGGGCTCCCGGTTATTGTCGCGCTCATGACCTGGGGCTGACGCCCCAGGCTATTGATCTATCGCGCCTTCGGCGCTCGATCGCATCTCCAATTCTCCGAACTCTCTCTCAAGAGATTCCAAATCTCCCTTCTGATCGATCGAGCCAGCCGCGAAGCGGCGGAATACTCATAGCCTGGGGCGTGAGCCCCAGGGACCAGACGGAAAAAATAAAACCAAAGCCGCGAAGCGGCGACAGACAGCCAGAAGTCCAAGCCCCGGCGAGAGGAGCGGGCTGGACGATTCATGCTCTGTTCCGTTACTGTTTTAATTGATGTTGCGCAAGCGTACCTGGATTCTCCTCCTGATCGCATTAGGTCTCCGCCTGCTCCTCCTGGGGTGGGATGCCGGCGGTGTCTCGTCCTCGATTCACCCGGATGAACGCCAGGTGGGATACGTCACCGAAAGGGTCGAGGGTTGGTTTGCCGACCCCGGGTTCTTCGCGTACGGATCGCTTCACTTCCAGGCGGTGCGCACAGCCGCGGCCGTGCTCGCGAAGGATGAGGGAGTCCGGGGGCTGATCGTGGGTGGGCGGTTGTTGTCGGTGGCCGCCTCCATGCTCACCATCCTCCTCGGATTCGTGATGGCTCACCGGGCGTGGGGGCGGCGAACGGGAGAGCTATTTCTGGTTCTTGTCGCCTGGATCCCCCTCGATCTCCAGCAGTCTCATTTCGCAACCGTCGAGGCGCACCACGCAGCATGGGTCGTGCTCGCACTCGCGGCCTGCTACTGGCTCGCGACCGGTGGTCGCGAGGTAGCTGCGGCAGCCGCGGGCGCCGCGGTCGGCGCATCGCTCGCGGTCAAGGTCGCCTCGCTCGGCCTGGTCTTTCCGCTCGCCCTGGCGTTGTTGCTGACCCTCCGGCAACGGGATGTTCTCCACCTTTGCCGGCTGATCACAGTTGGCGTCGGCACGGGGGCCTTCGCATTCTGGCTCTGTCAACCGTGGGCCTTTGCAGAAGGCCGGCCGCCACTCGCACTTTTCGCGGCGGTGGCGATCACGGGCGCCGCCCTTCATCTCGTGGACCGGACGACGGGCTGGACTCGACGCGCCCTCTCCGGCCTCGCCCTGATTGGCGCCGTTCTCACCGCCACACAGATAGCGGCGCTCGTCGGTCTCATGGAGGGTGGTGCCGGCGGACCAATCATCGCCTCCACCCTGCTCGGCGCTGGCCTCAATCCCGAATACCTGAGAGGTGTCGGTGAGCAGGTGGCGATGGTCATGGGTCGCGCCGACCTGGCATATGTCCGGGTCTACGTTGACACCCTGCCAATTCTCTACCCCCTGCGGGAGCTCGCCCTCTGGGGGCTGGGGCCGCTCATGTTGTTGGCGATGATCGCTGGAGCGGCGGTCGGCGCATGGAAACTGAGCGCTCGCTGGCGGCGATGGCTGAACGGCCGCTGGACCAACTCGTCGGTGTTGCTGCTGATTCTCCTCGCATGGCTGATCCCGATGAGTTTTCGCCTCAGTACCCTCTACGTCAAGTTCCTGCGTTATTGGGAGCCGCTGGTCGTGCCGGCGATCATGGTTGCGGTCTGGTGGCTGGCTCGTCTCCCCAAACGATTCCGCCGCCCGGCGATACGAACTGTCACGGCGGGCACGATCGTGTGGGGTCTCGCCTACGTCTGGGCCTTTGTCGACCCCCACCCCCACCTCACAGCGTCCGAGTGGTTGCAGCCGATGCTCACCCCGGACCAAGTGGTCGCTTTTGAAAGTTGGGATGAGACCATCGGCCTCGCGCCCGAGGACGGCGCCATCGAGCGCATCGATCTCCCGTCGTACGATCTTCCCGACGACCGGGAAAAGGTCGAACGTTGGTGTCAACAACTCGAGCGCGCGGACTGGGTGGTTCTGACATCGAACAGAGTGATTCGAACGGTCTTCGAGAACAACCGCAGATTTCCGCACACCGCGCGGCTCTACCGACTGCTGCTGGCGGGCGAAGCCGGGTTCGAACCCGCGACCAGGGTGTCGCGAGGACCCCGAATCTTTGGCCTTCGCTGGCCGGTGCAATTGGCGGACGAGAGCTTTGTCAACTACGAGTTCCCACAGGTGTTGATTCTGCGCCGCACCAGCGGTATCGCACCGACGGACCTCGCCGACATGGTAGAGCGGCCGCTGCCTTTCCTTGACGAGCTCGATTTCGCGGGTCTCGAGCGGAGATTCGTCGACGGCATGCCGGTGCTGGCTCCGGTCCCGTCCAGGATTCGACAGGCGTTGGATGTCACGATCTGGCTGGTCGTTTTCTCAGGACTTGGGATCGCCTTCTGGGGGCTCCTGTTGCCGATTGTTCGCGGCTGGCCGGACGCCGGCGTCGGGCTCGCCCTCGTCACCGGTTGGATCGCACCCGCGTGGCTGATGTGGATGGGCTCGGAGATCGGGATCTGGACCACCGGCCCCACAACCGCATCGTGGATCTATATCGGGCTGGTCGTTGCCGGCGCCGTCGCGATCCGATGGCGGTGGCAGGAGGTCGCACTCGTGTTCCGGCGGCGGTATCCCGCCATCTTGAAGGTCCTTGTGATCACCGCTGTGGTCGCTCTCCTCTTCCTCGTCGTTCGCGCCTTCAACCCCGCTATCCACTGGGGCGAAAAGCCCATGGACTTTTCCTTTCTCAACGCATTCCTGCGCGCCCCGCAGTGGCCGACCGGCGAGCCCTGGATGGCCGGAATGCCCCTCCACTACTACTATTTCGGTCAGGTCCTGGCGACATTTCCGATCCTGATCGCCGGCTGCAGCCCCGCGGTCGGCTACAACCTAATGTCAGCCACGATCCCAGCTCTCAGCGCCGCTATCCTGGCGAGTCTCGGGTTGTTCGTCGCGCGGCGGCGGGGATGGGGCGCGGCGTGGCTGCCCGTAATTCTGGTAGTGCTCACCGGCAACCTGGCGTGGCCGTGGCTGGTCGCGGCGGCAGACAAGGGCAACCTCTTCGATGTGTGGTGGGCAACCTCGCGGGTCATACCCGGTTTTGCTATCGACGAGTACCCTCTGTGGACCACCCTCTTCGCCGATCTTCACGGCCACTTCATCGCGCTTCCGGTGATGTTGGCGGCCCTGATTTGGGGATGGATCTGCGTCCAAGCCGGGGGGCGGCGGTGGATCGTTGCCGCGATCCTGTGCGGCGTCTCGACCTCGGTTCTGGTGGCCACCAACCCGTGGGATCTCGTCATTCTCAGTACTGCTCTTGGCGTCGGGGTCGTCGCGGCCGCTCGCCACCCAGTGATCGGAATCGGCCGCCTCGCCACTGCCGCAGCCGTCAGCCTCCTCGCCGCCGCGCCCTTCGTGGTGGAGCTCGTCGCCGGTATAGGCGCCGGCGCGGGAGAACGGGGCCTCTTCCTCACCGATGCCGATTTTGCGCCTGCGTGGGCGATTCTGCGCCACTTCGGGCTCTTCCTGATCCCACTCGGTGCGCTGGCATTGGTCAGCCTCGGCCGCCGTTTGTGGATCGTGCTGCCGACGGTCACCATCGGGATCATCGCGGGGCTCTCGTTCGGCTCGAGCGCAGCTGCTCTCGGGCTCGCCGCCGCCGCCATCTTCGTCACGGTTGCGGTTCATACCCCTGATCGCCTCTCACGTCTCGCGTGGTCATTGGCGACGATGGGAGCTATGGCCGTGGCTTCGGCAGAGCGCTTCACCCTCATTGATCGCATGAACACCTTATTCAAGGTGTACAACGGGGTGTGGGTTCTGCTCGCAGTCGCTCTCGCCATTCTCCTGCTTCGCACTCGCGGCGGCAGGCGCCGGCTCGTCGTCGCCGTCTGGCTCCCTCTCCAGCTGGTAGCAATGGCCAACCTACCTTTGGGAATCGCACAGGGGTGGCTGTGGCCCCGCATCGCGTCCCCCCGACCGACTCTGGATGGACAGGCCTTCCTCGCCACCACAGACCCCCAGACCTGGTTCCTGGTGCGCGCCCTGCAGGGCGTCGCCCGCCCCGGTGAGACGATCGCCGAGGCGGTGGGCAACTCGTATAGCCGGTTCACCCGCATCACAATGCACACCGGCCAACCCACCGTGGTCGGATGGGACTGGCATCTGAAGCAGCGCGGGCAATCGCCGGAAGAGATCGCCGCCCGTGTCGCGGACCTCGAGACCCTGTACGGCAGCATCGACAGCAGGGCGCGCCGGGCTGTGCTCGACCGTTTTCGCGTGGGCTGGATCGCGCTCGCAGATGTCGAGCGCGAACGCTACGGCCTGGACGCTACCAATCCGTTGCAGGGGTTGCCGGGAGTCTCGATTTTTGCCGAAAAGGACGGTTCGATCCTCTATCGCGTCGGGGACGATGATCGACAAGGCAACACCGCAATTGCACCAAAGCTCGAATCACCTGCCGGTACGAGACTCATCGGGCAGATCCCTGCGGTCTCGGACGACCTCGTCCGATCGCTCGCGGTCGATGATTTTGGGGCGTCCGTGGTTCTGCGCGATGGCAGCCTCATCGAGCTCGACACCGAGGCCAACCCAGTCGGCGGTCTGCCGTCGCCTGGATGCAACGTCTCCTCATTGGCTCGCCGCGGAGAGGAACGCTGGGTTGCGTGCCAAAACGGAACCGTGTGGCTCTTCACCGGCGAGCAATGGCAGAACGCGGGGAGGGTTCGCAGCATCGACTTCATCACGGCCGACTTTGTCGTTTGGGCTGGCGGTAGAGACGGCCTCTGGCGCCGCGAGGGCGACGTCTGGCAACAGATTGACGACGTTCCCGTAACTGCCGCAGCGGCTATTGGACCTGCGGTGGCGTGGAGTGACGGGTCCCACGTGTGGGTCGGCGATGGCAGCTCGCAGCGCCTGGTCGGCCGTTCTCTCACCGGTGTGAGAGCTCTGGCCTGGCGCCGCCCCGACCTCTGGGCCCTCGGTAGCGAGGGGCTCTTTCGCAGCGGTGGCGCCGAACTGCCCTGGCGCCGGGTGATGGATGGCGCTGGGTCGTTGGCCACCGTTGCCGGGAGCAAACAGGGTCTATGGCTCGTGCAAACGGACGGTTCCGTGCTCGAGCTCCCCGCGCCCCAATGTCGTTCTCCATGGAACAGGGAAACCCCACTGACCGACGCCGGACTGAACGAGCCGCGAGGGCTGGCTGTCTCTCCATCCGGCTGGTTCGTGGTCGCCGACACCCTCAACCACCGGCTGCGCTGGTACACAATGCGGGGCTCCTGCCTCGACACTTTCGGCGTCCTCGGCGCCGCACCCGGCGCCTTTCGCGAACCATCGGGAATCGCTCTCGCCGAAGACGGTCGATTGGCCGTCGCCGATACCTGGAACGGCCGCGTGCAGCTCATCAGTCCGGACGGCGTCCCTCAGGTGATCGATGACGGGCTTTTCGGCCCGCGGGATCTGCTGTGGGAGGCGGACGGCTCGCTGTTGGTCGCCGACACGGGCAATCGAAGAATCCTCCGCTACTCGCCTCCGGGCTGGCAAAGGAAGATCGTCGCCGAGCTCCCCGCCCCGGTGGTCGGTCTTGCGTGGGCCGGTGGTCTGGTGGCCGCCGCGGTTCCCTTTGACGGAGCGATCTTCCTCGTTGATCCTGACAACGGCGTGACAGAGCGCCGTCTGGTGGTCCCCGGCTGGAACACCGGCAACCAGCAAGAGGGCTATCTGGCGCTGCTGCCCTCCGGCGAACTCGCCGCCAGCGCCCCGTTCCCCGGCGAGCTGTGGATCATCGATCCCAGCGGTGACTCGCCGCCCCGCCTGCAGCGCTCCGACCTCCTTGGCCTCACCGCCATCGTCCTCCTCCCGGACGGCAACCTCCTCGGCTCACTCACCTGGGACCATCAGCTGGTAAGGATCGATCTCGAGGATTAGAAGGGCGACATTCCGAATTCCCAATTCCTAATTGCTGACGGCCTTCGGCCGTCGCGAAGCACCGTCGCCAGCGCGTGGCTCATGGCCTCCTCCTTCGGATGAGGCCTGAGCTCACTACGCTGCCGGCGGCGGTTTGCTAATTCTGAACTACGTTACGATCACCCCATGGCGAAGAAGAAGCGTCTCGACGTGGTGCTCACTGAACGCGGCCTGGCGCCGTCGCGGACCCGCGCGCAGGCGCTGATCCTTGCGCACAAGGTGCGGGTGAACGACGAGGTAGCGAGCAAGGCCGGAACCCAGGTGACGGCGGAGGCGGTAATCGAGGTCGAGGCGCCGGATCATCCCTATGTTTCGCGCGGGGGGCTCAAGCTGGCCGCCGCCCTCGATCACCTCGCAATCTCGCCCGAAGGCCTCGACTGCCTCGATGTCGGCGCCTCCACCGGCGGCTTCACCGACGTGCTGCTCGAACGTGGGGCGCGGAAGGTCATCGCCCTCGATGTCGGTCGCGGTCAGCTCGATTGGCGACTGCGGAACGACGACCGGGTGGTTGTGATGGAGGGGGTCAATGCCCGCCACCTCGAGGAGGGTTCGTTGCCCTTTGCCGCCGATCTGGCGGTGGTCGACGTGTCCTTCATTTCTCTGCGGTTGGTCGTGCCCGCGCTGCTGCCCCACCTCGCGTCGGCCGCCCTCCTGGTGTGCCTGGTCAAGCCCCAGTTCGAGGCCGGGCGCCATGAGGTCGGTAGGGGAGGCATCGTGCGCGATGAGTCCATCCGCCGCCGGACGATCGACGACACCGTGCGGGCGCTGGAAGATCTCGGCCTCGAGCTCGTCGGCATCGTCCCATCACCGATCCGCGGCCAGAAGGGCAACCTCGAGGAACTGGCAGTCTTTCGGACGCCAACCCAAAACGTTTGAACGTTCAACGTTTTACTTTTGAACGTTTGTGGATCGAGGCTCAGTTTTACGCTACGATTCCCCCCGCCGAAGGAGGGCCGATGAGCAGTCAAATGACCGTGGACTTCCCGGGCGGCAAAAGGGTCGACGCCAGCTACGACGGCTTCACAATCGCCACCGACCAGGCCGTGGACTCCGGCGGCGACGGCGCCGCTCCGGAACCGTTCGATTACTTTCTCTCCTCGATCGCGACCTGCGCCGGCATTTACGTGCTCGGTTTCTGCCAGAAGCGGGAGATCCCCTATGAGGACGTTCGCATCGTCCAGAGCTGGGAGCGCGACCCCAAGAGCCGACGCATCACGACCATCAGCATCGCGATCGAGGTCCCGCCCGAGTTCCCCGAGAAGTACCACACGGCCCTGATCCGCGCCGCCAACCAGTGCGCGGTAAAGAAAACGATGGAAGATCCACCGCAGTTCGTCGTGGAAACGGTGGTTAATTCTTAGTTCTCAATTCTCAATTCTTAATGACATCCCATCCCCCCTCAGACGACGGGAAGCTGGATTGGAATTGAGAATTAAGAACTGAGAATTGAGAATTCCTACAGTTCGTCAGCTCTCGTCGAGATGGGGCCGCGGTAGTTGTGTTCGAGACGCACTTGCGCCACCTGCGGCCCGAAACCGCGGTAGGCCTCCTTGATCCGGGTCAGGGCGTTGGATCGCCAGTCGACGTAGGGATTGTCGATTTGAACCGGGTCGAGGCACCCGGCCAGCGCCACCTTGGAGGTCGCGCAGAACCGGCTCATCAGGGTCTTGGCCAGGTGTCGATCACCATTCTGCAGCTCGTCCACGAGCACGATCGAGCGCTCGATGTCGAGACCACGCAGCATCGATGTCGAGACCATGGTCAGCCGGTCGGTGGACCGCAGCTCGTCGATGAAGTCGTGCTCATTCGACAACGACAGCGAGCGAACTGCCTGGAAGAAGGGCTCCAGCCAGGGTGACAGCTTGCTCTCGTAGTCTCCCGGCAGGTAGCCGAGATCGTACTGGCTCGAGGCGTGCTCGGGCCGCAGCAGGAGCAAACCGTGGTCATACCCGTATTCCGGGGTCAGCGGCTGTGACTGTGGGGCCACCCGCCAGGTCGTGGGCTGGCCCACCAACATGTAAAGACCGGTCAGCACCATCATCCGGGTCTTGCCGGAGCCGGCCGGCCCGTCGAGGACCACCAGCTGCACCTCGGGGTCGAGCAGAAACTCCATGGCCAACGTCTGCTGCGGGTCGCGAGGAGTGAAGCCGAGGATGGGGCGCGGTTTGTACATTGCTCGCTTGCGATCCCAGTACTGCGCGTAGCGGAGGTCCTCCACCCTCTCGAGGTCAGGGTTGGCGCGGGTCAGGATCAGCTCCTCGCCACAGCGCAGCACCACCCCGGTGTTCCACAAGAAACCGGCCGGTTGGTTGAGAACCACATCGTCGAAGGGCAACCAGCGCTCGCCGGGGGCGCCGCTATCGAGAAAGCTCTGCACCGCTTCCTCTTCGATCTCGCCGTCCACAACTCCGCGATAGATCTCGTCGACGCTGTCGAGGCTGACCTTGCCGTACCGCAGGTTTTCGGCAACGATCGACAGCGCATCGCACTTGAGCAACAGATTCGAGTCCTCCGAGATCACCACCACCTCGTACCCCGGGTGGCCGTTGGATTTAGCCACCTCGGCGAGGCGATGTGCGCTGGCGAGGATGTGGTTGTCCCCGGACTCCGCGCAGTATGGTTCGACGGTGGCGCCGTCCGGCTCCCAGGCGAGGATGCCCCCCGCCGGGGTTCGCCGAAAGGCGTCCGGATCCGGTTGGGGCTGGAAGAGACGCTCGACGTTATGGTGGATCAGCTGGTGACGCCGGTACTCGAGCATCTTCCGCATCACCAGGCGCGCCGCGTGCCGCACGCCATCGGACTTCGAGCGCGAGGCCTGCAGCCGCCCGAGCTCCTCAATGACCTGGTGCAGGAGCACCACCACATTGCCATCGGTGAGGAGGCGATCGAGGGCGTCGGGATTTTCAATGAGAGCCGATGTGTCAGGGATATAGACCGTGCCGGACAGGCCGTCAACCGAGTTGTGCATCGGCGGATAGTTTACCACCAGTGGGATTTCTGTCCTACCATGAAACCATGACGGTAGGCTCTCCCCTACTGGTGGCGAACGCCCCCTTGAGCTGGACCCCGCGATTGGCGGCGCTGGCGGCAGCGGCCGTCCCCCTCCTTGCCGCCGACGGCGGCGCCGACCACCTCGCCCGAATTGGACTGCGGCCGGCCGCAGTCATCGGCGACCTCGACTCGATCAGTCCCGAGACCCGTGCCTGGCTCGGCGAGACATCACTCATCGAGCGCCCCGACCAGGATCGAACCGACCTCGACAAGGCCTTGGAATACGCCTTCGACAACCTCGGCGTGGAGCATGTGACGGTCATCGCAGCCCTCCGCGGCAGGATCGACCACGAGCTCGGCAACCTCGGTCTCCTGGCACG
>RCNG010000268.1_pt1 | contig 22596 bp, 13 predicted proteins | sample 2041371 | NCBI WGS metagenome assembly RCNG01 (sample SAMN09708227, study PRJNA481090) | Marine sediment metagenome, whole genome shotgun sequencing project. | biome: marine sediment; feature: ocean; material: sediment; isolation source: Sewage treatment plant 1 marine sediment (STP1) ... | reverse complement strand
GCCACGGTGACCACGTCGGTCAGAAAGGCCGCCGCACGCCCGCCGGTACGAGCTCTGCGCCGCCTCATGCCGGTCGAGGTTCTCATAGAGATCGCCTAGATTCGCGCGGTACATGGCATCCTGCGGGCTGAGACGGACGGCGAGGAGGTAGTTCTTCTCCACCTCGGCCCACTTATCCGATCGGTCCGAGAAAAAGTAGGCGGTGCCCAGGTTCGACGCCAGCCGGGGACTGCGGATCGGCTTCGGCAGGCTCTCGAACGCATCTATCGCAACATCGATCTCTCCGCGCGCGAGGCTCGAGGTGGCGAGCTTCTCCCGCGGTAGGGTAACTCCGGGCGGGGCGAGATCGGCGGCGCGCATGAAGGCCTCGCGCCCTTCCTCGTAGCTCCCACTCTTCGACAGTAGATTGCCGAGGGCGTTCCAGTTCAGCCAGTCGTCCGGGCGCAGCGCGGCGGCCGTGCGCAGGGCCTCCTCGGCCCCGTCGATGTTGGCGACGCGCTCGTAGCTCCTGGCGAGCTCGCGGTAGGCCTCGTCCGGCCGCGGATGGTCGGCGAGCGCGCTCTCGATCTCGGCGATGGCCGCGCCCCCGCGCCCGGTCGAGCGATAGATGCGGGCCAACGCCACCTGCGCGGCGGGTAGTCCAGGATCGATTCGCCGTGCGGCCTCGGCCTCGTGCTCGGCCTCGACCAGCGCTTCGCGATCGAGATCGCGAACCCAGAGCTGCCACAGTGCCTCCGACAGACCAGCGTGAGCGAGAGCGAAGTCCGGTTCGGTGCGCAGCGCCTGGCGGAAGTTGTCGGCGGCTGCATCCGCCCCGCGGGGGTCGCCAACGTCGTCGAGAAAGCGCTGGCCCTTGACGTAGTAGTCGAAGGCGAGGTGTGCGTTACCCGGATCGCGGGCGAGGCGCCGCCGCTCTTCAAAGGTCAGCGGAATGCTGAGGAAGACCGCGAGGTCCCTGGCAATCGTGCGCTGCAGATGATACGCCTCGTCAGCCGGCGCCGAGTAGGTGTGCGACCACAGAACGAAACCGGTGGCGGCGTCGGTGAGGTTGACCACGTGCTGCAGCCGGCTGCCCTGCGTCATGATCTCGCCGTCGACAACGGCGCCGACCCCTAAAGTTTCGCCGAGCGCCGCCGGGCCGGCAGCGGCCTGCCGCACCTCGGCCCTGCCGATGACCTGAAGCCCCTCGACCTCACGCAGCTGATTCATGAGCCCCGCGCTGATCCCCTCAGCGAGGTGGTCAAGCTCGGCGTCCCCGGTGAGATTGGCAAAGGGCAGCACCGCCAACGACCGCAGCTCAGCGGTCGACCGAGTGTCGGCACGTCCAATGAAATACGCCACCGTCGTGAGCGCGAGCACCGTCACGGCCGCCGCCGCGACCGCGGCCCACACCCTCGAGGCGCGGCGAGAGGGCCATCGTAACGTGCGTGTGGCGCTGATGGCGGCCTCACCGCTGCTGACAGCCTCCCTGAGCCCCTTGAGCTCGCGCTGGAGATCTTGCGCGGTCTGAAAGCGATTCTCTGGATCCTTTTCCAGACACCGCCGAATGGTGCCGCCAAGATCGGTCGGCAGCTCCCCCTTCAGCTCACTGACCTCAGGCGGATGATGACTGAGGATCGACGAGATAACCTCGGCCGAGCTCCCGGGCAGGAAGGGGTGCTTGCCGGTCGCCATGGCGTAGAAGATGGTGCCGAGGGAAAAGATATCGGACCGCTGATCGACCTCCTGGCCCTTGAGCTGCTCGGGCGACATGTAGGGCGTGGTGCCGAGGACCTTGCCCTGGGAGGTCAGGAACTCGGTCTCGAGGTGCGAGGCTGTGTGCTCCACGGAGGACTTGCCGGTCGCCAGCTTGGCGACGCCGAAGTCGAGGATCTTGACCCGCCCATCCGCGCCGACCATGATGTTGCCGGGTTTGAGGTCGCGGTGGGTGACGCCGCCCTCGTGGGCGGCGCTCAGGGCGTCGGCGATCGGAATCGCGATTTCTAGGAACTCCCGTGGCCCGAGCCCGTGCTCCGAGATCAGCTCCGACAGCGTCTGCCCGTCGACAAACTCCATGGCGAAAAAGGGTGTGCCGTTTGCTTCCTCAACTGCGTGAATGGTGACGATGTTGGGGTGGTTCAGCGCCGCCACAGCCCGCGCCTCGCGGCGGAAACGTTCGAGCCGCTCGGGGTTGGAGACCATCTCCTCGGGCAGGATCTTGATCGCCACCTCACGGCCAAGCTTGGTGTCCCGCGCCAGCCACACCTCGCCCATCCCCCCCTCACCGAGCTTGCGGAGAATCTTGTAGTGGAGCAGCGTGCGGCCGATCATTCAGAGACCAGACCGCGCACCATACGATGTGTTGAGCACGTTTCCACGACCATCGTAGCTGATAACAGATCCCCAGTCTCAATTAATCCAGAGCTGAGATCGACAGAAGTGGCGGTGAGACACAAGCGCCGAGGGCCGCTGAGGATGTGCTGGGGATGAGGAAGTCAAATGGCGCGCCGAGAGGGACTCGAACCCCCAACCTTCTGGTCCGTAGCCAGATGCTCTATCCAATTGAGCTATCGGCGCAGCCTAAGGGAAGGGCATTGTGCCACAAGGTTTTCCAAGACGCAAGAGATGGGATCTGGAAACGTTCAGACGTTTAACGTTGGAAAGTTTAACGTTCCGCCCGCCCTTCCGAATCGCAATCACGACACCAGGAAAACCAGTGAATTCCTATGTCATCAGAACGCGAGGATGGAGACTTTGTGTTAAATGTACCTTTCCGCGCGATCGGTTTCTGATGAGGCAATGAATCACTGGGAGAAGACCCGGATGGATTGTGAGGCTCTGGGGGATCGTCCGACTCCGGCTTTGCCATCAGTTTCTCCGTGGCCTTATGGCCGAGCACTTTTTCCGATTCTTCTGTCCGCATCGCCGCGACGCGGACAGAAGAATCGGAACTGGAACAATGGGCAAGGTTGCGCGTAGTATTCTCCGACACCGAACAAGGGAGGCGCAGTGGACTCTATTCTCGAGATACAACATCTAGGTAAGCGCTATGGAGACCATGTGGCGGTGGACGACCTGAGCTTCTCGGTCCCCCGCGGCTCGGTCTTCGGCCTGCTGGGTCCAAACGGGGCCGGTAAGACCACAACCATCCGCATGATCATGAGGATCATCGCCTCGGACTCGGGCATCGTGCTGCTCGACGGTGAACCGGTGGACGACGACCGGCGGCGGATCATCGGCTACCTGCCTGAGGAACGTGGGCTTTACAAGAAGATGAAGGTGTTGGAGCACCTTGTCTACCTGGGAACCATTCGCGGCATTCGCCCGGGCGAGGCGAAGAAGCGGGCCGCGGCCTGGCTCGAGCGTTTCGAGCTCGACGAGTGGGCAACCCACAAGGTGGAGGATCTATCGAAGGGGATGCAGCAGAAGCTCCAGTTCATTGGCACCATCCTCCATCGTCCACCGCTCCTGATCCTCGACGAACCCTTTTCGGGTCTCGACCCCATCAACACCCGTCAGCTCAAGGATCTGCTGCAGGCAATGACCGACGAGGGCACAACGATCGTCCTCTCCACCCACGTCCTGCCGCAGGTCGACGAGCTATGCTCCGACATCTGCCTCATTAACCGCGGGCGACCGATCCTTCTCGGCTCGCTCGATGAGATCCGCGAGAACTACGGCGGCAACACCTGGCTGGTGCGTTCGGATCTCGACGAAGCCGGTCTCCGCCCCCTGCCCGGGGTGACCTCGGTGCACCCGCTGCGCGATGAGCTCCTGGTCGAGCTCGACGATGGCGGCGAACCGCAAGAACTGCTGCGTGCCCTGGTCGACCGCAGCCAGGTGGAGTCCTTCACCCGCTTCACACCCGACCTCGAGAACATCTTCATCCGCGCCGTGGAGGAGGACCGCGCATGCTGAACAGAATCTTCGCCGTCATTCGCCGCGAGTATCTGGCGCACATCCGCACCAAGGCGTTCTGGATCTCGACCTTGATCGTTCCCATCGTCATGGGCGCCCTGATGATCATCCCGGCGTGGCTCGCGACCCGCGGCGCCGGCGAGTTCACGGTCGCCGTGCTCGACCTCTCCGGGCAATTCTTCGATCCTGTCGAGGCCGAGGTTCAACGATACCTCGGAGGCGAGGACGAAAAGCTCAGCATCACCCTGGTGGAAGAGGATCCGGGCCCGGACATCGCAATGACCCGGGAGCGGATCAAGACCCGGGTGCAGGACAAGGAGTTCGACGGCATGCTGGTGCTGCCGGCAACTCTGCCGAACGAAGGAAGCCCCGAGTACGTGGCACCCAATGTGGCCGCGTTCAAGCTTCTCAGCGTGCTCGAACGATCGGTCAACAACGTGATGGTCGCCGACCGTCTCACCGGCGCCGGGCTCGACCCGGACCAGATCCGTGAGCTGACCCAGAGAGTGGGCCTCAAGACTCTCAAGCTCGGCCAGGGCGGCGAGGAAACCCGCGATCAGGGCCAGAGCTTCATGCTGGCCTATGTCTTCATGATGATCATCTACGTCACGGTGCTGATGTACGGCATCTACGTCATGCGTGGGGTGCTCGAGGAGAAGAGCTCGCACGTGATTGAGGTCATCATCTCCACCGTCAAGCCCTTCGAGCTGATGCTCGGCAAGATCCTCGGCATCGGTGCGGTGGGGCTCACCCAGTTCCTGATCTGGGCGGCCCTGATGGCGGCGATATCGGCCCCGGGGGCGGTCGCAGCCGTCGGCATCAGCGGCATGGAGCTGCCCTCGATTCCCGCTCAGCTCCTGGTCTTCTTCGTCGTCTACTTCGTTCTCGGTTTTCTGCTCTACGGAACCTTGTACGCCGGTATCGGCGCCGCCTTCGACACCGAGCAGGAGGCACAGAACTTCCAGGGCATCGTGACCATGTTTCTGATCGTGCCGCTGGTGCTGATGATGCAGATCCTCAACCAGCCCGACGGCACGCTGTCGGTGGTGCTGTCGCTGTTCCCGTTCTTTACCCCGATGCTGATGTTCCTGCGCATGACGCTGGTACCCGTGCCGGTCTGGCAGGTGGCGGCTTCGGTGGTCTTGATGGTCGGCGCGATTCTCGCCTGCACCTGGATCGTGGCCAAGATCTACCGGGTGGGGATCCTCATGCACGGCTCGAAGCCTAAGCTGAAGGACCTCGTGAGGTGGGTGAGAGAGGCCTGACAATTCTCAATTCTTAATTCTTAATTCTTAATTGCCGCGCACCCTTCCGACAAACGGGACAGGCGGAGTTGAATTGAGAATTAATAATTGAGAATTGAGAATTAACCCTGGGGTTCCGCCAGGAACGCCAGAGCTTTGTCTGCTTCGGCGTCCATGATGACCTGGAGGAGCAATCCGTCGGTCGCGTCGGCGACCCGGATCACCTGCACCACGCCCTCCATGTCGGCGTACTCGGGAGCGATCTCGGCCAGGCAGTTGGCCGAGTTCAGGAGGAAGTCCTCGTTCCACACCACCCCCGGGTCGTCAGGATAAAGCGGCAGGTAGTGAATGCCCGACTCCACCAGATCGTTGAAGAAGTGAGTGCCAAAGCTGACGTCGGGGAGGTAGGAGCCCTTCTTGCGGGCGACCTCTACCAGGATGGAGGTATGGCAGATGTCTGCGTAGGTCACAGGTACCCCGAGCCTGATGTCGCCGCGACTGCCCCAGCGGCCCGGACCCATGAGGAGAAACTTCTTCCGCGGCAGGGCCTTGTTGACCGCGCCCACGGCGCGCGCCACCCGCAGCATGTCCTCGCGCGTCTCGAGCGCCTCGTAGTCTCTCGGGTCGACGAGAACCACGTACTCGAGGTCCTTCTCCTGGCCCATCTGTACATAGCGGACGGCTGAGAAGATCTTCCGCTGGTCGGCGACATCGGGCACCTCGACCCGCGGCGCCATGGCGCCGCGGCTCAGTGCACGGCACTGCAACATGAAAAGCGCCTCGCCGTCATGTGCAAACTCGATATCGACCGGTTCACCGAGCCCCTCCTCGAGGAGGTCGAGCATCGTCTTGAGCTCGCGCGGGAAGTCCGATCGCAGCAGCCCGTCGAAGGTCACCACCAGCTCCTCAGGTTCGAGCTGCGCCATCACACCCACCATTGGCAGGATCTGGCGGTCGCGGTAGATCGAAAAAATGCGGTTCATCCCCGGGATCTTGCGCCCCACCCGGCGCATGAACTCGTCCAGCGGCTCAGACTCGAATTGACTCTCCTGGAGGTCGACGACGTCGACCTCGTGCTGCGAGTAGCGGTAGACCTCTTCCGGCTGCTGGACGGAGCGCAGGGTGGGCTGCTCGAGAGCGACGAGCACCGGGTAGTCGTCCACCGTGCGGTCGACCGCCCGGGTGCCGAGACCGAGCACCAGCCGCGCCATGCCGTCGCTACGCCGAATCCGCGGCGACCACCGCATCTCGCATCGCGAGAACCCGACCCCGGCGAAGACCGGGAAGAGCATGTCCCCGACCTCACGCCCAACGACCTCCTGGATGAGGATGCCCATCTGCTCCTGGAAATCGATGAGACCACGCTCGCGCCGGTACTCGATGGGATCGGGGTGGAAGATCGAGGCGTAGACCTCGGCGATGGCATCCTCGAGCGAGGCGAGGCGCTGCTCGAGCGTCCCGCGGTTGGGGATAAAGAGGCTCTTGTACTTGCCCGAGAAGGCGTGGCCGATACGGTCCTCGAGGAGGCTCGACGAGCGCACCACCAGGGGAACCTCGCCGATCTGGTAGAGCAACTCGGAAAGGCCCTTTTCGATGGTCTCCGGAAAGGTGCCGCTCTTGAAGAGCCGCTCCACCAACGGGTACTCCTGACGCACCTCCTCCGAGGTCTTGTACTTGACGTTGATGAGCTCCTCGAGGCCGTTGTGCCCGATAAACTCGAGGATGCCGTTGGCGGGTAGGAAGTAGGAGGTGGGAACCCTGTACTCGCCCTCGAACCGGCCTTCCCGCCGGGCTTCCTGGAGGATGGAGTGGGCCAGGATCAGACCGGCGGATTTGCCACCGAGACGCCCCGAGCGGCCGTCGGTGGGGAGGATGTGGTCGAGGACCTCACCAAAGTCGAGCACACGAATGTAGCGCTTGGCCACCGATATGAAGTCGAGCTGGTCGGTGAGGAAGCGGCGGACCAGAGCGGCACGGGTGCCGATCACGTCCTCGGGCGGCGCCACCGCCTCGCCCGGCGCGAAGTCGAGGAACTCGTGGATCTTGTCACGGAGCGTGTCGAGCGGCGTGTTCGGGTCTTCGGCGAGGCGCGCACCCTCCTGGACCAGCATGCGTTTCTCGACCAACAGAAAGGTCGCGGTGATCTCCTCCGGCTCGAGGAAGCGCTCGGCGTACTCGATGGCGAGTTCGTAGAGCTCGCGGCGCGACTCGCTGCTGAGCTGCGGTTTGGGGCGGTTTGGGTCGTGAGCCCGCCTCGCGCTGCCAAGCTTGAGGGCTGCGGCGAGATCATCCAGCGCCTCGAGATCGACCAGCCCTCGCCGTTGCAAATCCATCAACAGCCGACGGCACACGCGATCGGCCACGTCGGGCCGGCGCTGCTTGAGTTCGTCGAACTGCTGCCGCCATTCAGCCATCGAAAAGATTGTAGCCGTTATTCGCCGTCAGCGACGTCCTGTTCAGGCGGATTGGCTCGCAGACTCTCGAAGTCACCGAGGATTGTATCGACATCGGCGGCCTCGACACCCATGACGTTGTTGCGTCCGCTGACCCTCACCATCGCCCGGCCGCCCTCAGACAACGGCTCGAAGAACTCGAAAGTCAGAACGCGGCCCTCGGCCTCGTCGTCGGCGACCTTCATCACCACCTCGGCGCGACCCATCTCGGCGGTCATCGGCGCCATCAGATCGTAGTCGGTCGCTTCGATGTTGGCGAGTTTCGTGAGCCGGTCCTGGACCGCCGAGTAATCGGCCTCCGCGGCGTCCTGGGCAAATCGCCACAGCCCGTCGACCTGCTCGAGCTCGACGCCGTCGCTGCCGCGGGAGATGCCGAGGCCTTCGACGTCCCAAGTCTCGAACGGCATCACCTTCTTCGATCGCCACAGCACCGGCGCCTTGGAAAGCCGGGTGCGTACCTTCTCAGAGGACCAAAAGAACTCGCTGTCTCCACGCCGGCAGGCCACCTCCGTGCCGTTCTTGCCCTCCCGAGTGCTGCCGAGTTCGAGGCGCAGGGGCTCGCCGCCGTCCGCCCGAATCACGGTGATCTCGTACTCGGGAGCGTCAAGACCGAGATCGCCCAGATCCACCGGGCCATCGAGAAACTCTTCGATGCGAAGGGAGTCGAGATCGCGCACCAGGCTCTGCAGGTGGTCGCGATCTCCAAGATCGTCAACCGGCTCGAGGAGCTGCCAGCGGTCATCTAACCGCACCGCGCGAATTCGGTCCTCTCCGGCGCCGATGTCGATCGACGCCACCCGATCCTCGGAGATGTCCACCACCTCGCGCGACCGCCAATCGTCAACTTCACGTTCGAGGTCGGACACGAACCAGCCCGGAACGACCATGATTTCGTCGGCGCCCACGAGCCTCAGGGCGCGCTTCGATCCCAGGGGCATCTCGTCGCTTATATCCAAAACGGTCTCGTCGCCGTCCCCGGTGCGGAGCCTGATCTTGATCGGCGGATTGTCAAGAGCGTACACCGCCGGATCGACCTCGTCCGCCGATAGCCGCCGTTCGGCTTGGAGATTGGCCAGCGTACCCAGAGTCGAATTCACCGCCGATTCGTCGGCCGCGAAGTCGAGGGGCTCGCGCAGACGCCATGTCTCCCCCACCTTCTCGAGGCGCACCCGACCCGAATCGCGCTCGATGACGATACTGGTCACCTGGTCGCGGTCGAAGTCCTGAAGCACCTTCTCGGCCTCGCTCGCAACCTCGTCCGACGTCGGCCGATGACGCTCAATCAACATGATGTACGCGAGTACCGCCATGACGACCGCGGCGAGGATTACAAGGTTCTTGCCTTTCATGAACTTCTCCTCATGTTGAATTAGGAATTAGGAATTAGGAATGCCGCCCATCCACCCGCAGCACGTCGCAGGAACGAGGGGGCGGGAAACATTCCTAATTCCTAATTCCTAACTCCTAATTTGCTTTGCGCTCCTAGTGCCGCCTGCGTCGCCACACCAGGATGCCCGCCAGGATGGCGGCGCCCGGCATCGCAATCAGCACCAGCAACCCCAGGTTGCGCATCTGCTGCCGGGTGAGGAAGAGGCTGACCTGCTCGACATCCCGCGGCGGGATTCCCACCAGGTCCTCGCGCGCCACCAGCCAGTTGAAGGCGTTGGTGGCGAGGATGGCATTGCCGGCGTTGGCGATGTCGAGATCGGTGAGGAAGTCGGAATCGCCAAAGACCACGAGCCGGTAGCTCTCCTCGTCGCCGGCCTCCTCGGAAGCGGCTTCGCCGATGTTCGTCAGCCGCTCGACAGCCACACCGACCGCGGCCGGACCGGGGTTGTCGTCGTCATCGACTGCCACCGGTTCGCCGCGCAGCAGCATGCCGAGGTTGGTTTCGCCCCAACCCTCATCCGAGGTCTGGACCAGGACCGTCGCCGAGTCATCGTCCGCTGCCAGCGAACGGGCGACTGTGAAGAGCACCGCAAATCCTTCGAGACCCTGGGTCATCGGATGATTTCCAAAGTCCTCCAAATACACCGCGGAAAGATCATAAAAAGGCAGCCGGCGCGAGGGATCAACCACCAGATCGTCGTGGACCATCACGCCGCGGCCGGCCAGGAGAGCCTCGAGCCGCGTCCATCGCATCGTGCCATCGGTGTCGATCAACGGGTCGAGGGCCACCAGCAACCGCCCGCCCCGATCCAGGTATGCGCCCAGCGCTGTGATCTCAGCTTCGGTGTAGGCCCGGGTGGGACCGATGATCGCGATCACATCGGCGTCCTGGGGAACCTCCCCGGAGAGCAGTGAAATATCGGCAACCTCCATGTTGTCTCGTTTGAGGGCCTCGGTGAGCATCGACAGACCCCGATCCCCGGCACCGGCGGCGGCCGCGGTGGAGGCCTCGCCATGACCGGTGACAAAGTAGACTTTGGGCACCTCCGGCGCCACCAGCGACACGATCGCCGAGGTGAACTGCTCCTCGCCCTTGAAGGCGCGCATGGTCGGCCCCTGGCCGTACTGCATGCCCGAGTAGTCCATCTCCGCCATCTGGTCGGAGGTCACGTACTTGGTGCGGTCGCCGTAGATGAAGACCACGGTGTCCGCCACCTGGACGCCGAACTGCTCCGCCAGCTGCTGGGTCTTGAGCGGCTCCTTATCGGGGTCGATGAACTCCACGGTGATCTTGTCCGAGGCCGCCTTGTAGCGCTCGAGGAGCTCGTGAACCTGGTCGTACATGGAGGTCGCCGGGGTCATGAAAACGATGACCCGGATCTCCTCCCCTAGATTTGAGAGGATATTCTCGGTCTTGCCGGAAAGGGTGTAGAGCTGGGTCGACGTCCAGTCCGCGCGCACGTAGCGCCGACCGGCAAGCCAGTTGGCCATGACGGTGAGGGCGATCACGAGGCCTACGGCGACGACGCCGGAAATCGTGTAACGAACAGCCTGCCTCCTCATGCCATTACCTCCACTTCTTCACTTCGAGGCTCTTGGCGGCGAGGAACAGGAAAAGGGCGCCGACCGACAGCTGGTATATAACGTGCCTGGTATCGACGATGCCCTTGGCGAAGTCATCCATCTGGGTCCACAGGTTCATGTGGCCGAGAACGGCCTTGATTCCCGACGACATGATCAGCTGCTCCACGAGGCCGATCGAAAAAAGCGCCACCATCACCGCAAAGGCGATGATCGCTGCGATCAGCTGATTGTCAGACAGGGTCGAGGCGAAGGTTCCCACCGCGAGGAAGAGGAATCCGAGCAGCAGCACCCCGACATAGCCCGCGAGAACCGGGCCGACATCGATTTCCGAGTGCCGCATGAGAACGAGCACATAGAGGATGGTCGGCAACCACAGGAAGATGTAGAAGATCAACGCGGCTGAGAACTTGCCCACCACGACCTGGGCCTCGGTCACGGGTGAGGTCAGGAGAACCTCGATGGTGCCCGAGCGACGCTCCTCGGCGATCAGCCGCATGGTGATCACCGGCACCAGGAAGAGGAGGAAGAGCCAGAAGAAGATGGTGCCACCGAAAAAGAGCCTCAATGGAGTCATGGCCGGCGTCTGTGGATTGTTGAGAATGGAGACGATGAGGTAGAAGATGTAGCCCTGCATCAGCAGGAAGGCAGCCATCACGATGTAGGCCAGCGGCGACGAGAAGTAGGCGATGAGTTCGCGCCGCACGATCGCCCAGGTCTTACGCATGGGCCACCTCCTCGGCAAGCTCTTCGGTGACATTTTCCTCGCGCGTCGTCAGGCGGACGAACACATCCTCCAGCGTCGCTTTCTCCGCAGACAGACCGAGGAGCACCCAGCCCTTCTCCACCGCGAGACGGAAGACCGCCTCCCTGGGGTCGGCGTCTGGACGGTACTCGAGCAGCCAGCGGCCCTCGCCCTTCTTACCGACGGCCACCACGCCTGGAAGCCCTTGCAGAGCTTGGATGGCAGCACTGTCGGCGCCCTCGAATTCGACCGTCAGGATCGGGTTGCCGACGAGCTTTGTCCGCAGCGCATCAGGGGCACCGTCGGCGACGATGCGGCCGCGGTCAATGATGAAGACCCGCTCGCAGACCTGCTCGACCTCGGGAAGGATGTGGGTGGAGAGGAGCACGGTGTGGTCGCGGCCGAGCTCGGTGATGAGCTCACGCACCTTGATGATCTGGTTGGGGTCGAGACCCACCGTGGGCTCATCGAGGATCAAAACCTTCGGCCGGTGGATCAGCGCCCCGGCCAGCCCCACCCGCTGCCGGTAGCCCTTGGAGAGGGTACCGATCACCTGGCGGCTGACATCACCAATGAGACACTGTTCGACGACGTCGTCCATCCGGTCCCTCACCTCGGCCCGCGGCACCTCCTCGATGTCGGCACGGAAGCGGAGGTACTCGTCGACCCGCAGCTCCGGGTACAGCGGGACATTCTCCGGCAGATAGCCGACGTTTCGCCGTAGAGCAACGGGATCCTGGTCGAGGTCCACCCCCGCCACCACCACCCGCCCGGTGGTCGGTGGCAGAAACGCCGTCAGCATTCGCATCACCGTCGTCTTGCCCGCACCGTTGGGTCCGAGGAAGCCGAGCACCTGTCCTTCCGGGACGAAGAAGCTCAGATCGCGGACCACCGGCTCTTCCACATATGTCTTTCCGAGGTTTTCCACTTCGATCATCGATCGCGCCTCCCACGGCAGCCATTTCTTTCTCGTTGCACCCGAGACAGCTACACAATCCGGCTTCGCCCCTTCCGGCTTCGCCCCGCGGGCTACGCCGTGACAGGCTCGTCTGCTCGAATGATTTTCGATGGTGCGTCACGCGGCCGCCGTCAACCGCTCACCTTAAGCAAGAAACGAGCCGATTTCAAGCCCGAAGATCAGGATGCTACCCGGTCAAATTGGCAGGATCCTAGCCGAATGTTGATTATGCAGTGGTCCTGTCGGTCACGATCAGCATCAGGGTGGTAGAACCGACTGTGAACTCATCCTGGTTGGAGATCTCGGACTGGTCGGCGCGCTTGCCGCCAACCCAGGTGCCGTTGGTGGCGCCGAGGTCGATCAGCACGACCTCGAGGCCGCGAACCTCGATCATTGCGTGCTTCCTCGACACTTCGGAGTCCTTGACCTGTACGTCCATCGCCGAACCACGCCCCAGATAGATCCGCGGTTTGGTGATCGGAAAAACGCTTCCCGCCTGGCTGCCGGCAATCACCGCCAGCGAATAGCGCTGGTCGGGCGGCAGTGGGGCAAGCTCCGGAAGCTCCGGCGCCTCGGGCTCGTCGTCCGTAACCGGCGGCTGGAATTCATCCCCGGAGTCGGAAAACATCTTGCCGATCGAGGTGGCGTCCGAAGGTTCGTCGAGAGGATTACGCACCTCGAAGGAGTGACCACAACTCGTACACTTCACCTTCTTGACCTCGGCACCACCGAAGCGAGCCTCTTCGTATCGGTACTTGGTGCCACATTCCGGGCAGGTGATGATCAACCGGATCCCTCCACTTCCGAACCTCTCAATGATATCAGTTACGAGTTTTAAGTTTTAAGTTTTAAGTTTTGAGTTTTGAGTTGACGGACGTCCCCTCGTCGGCAGGGGTGAGCGGGTCGAACTCAAAACCAAAAACTCAGAACTCAAAACTATCCATCTCGCCGTTACTCCTCGGCCGGCGAAGTCCATTGATCCATCCAGTCGAGAACGACCTCGTGCCATTGGATCGAGTTCAACGGTTTCAGCACCCAGTGATTCTCGTCCGGGTAGTAGAGCAGCCGCGACGGCACCCCGAGACGCTGGAGCGCGTTGAAGGTCGCCAGACCCTGGGTGTCGACCACCCGGTAGTCGAGGGCGCCGTGGATCACCAGCTCCGGGGTTTTCCACTCCTTGACGAATTCCACCGGCGAGTGCCGGCGATAGCCGTCGGGATTCTCCCACGGGGGACCGCCGTGCTCCCACTCCGGGAACCACAGCTCTTCGGTATCGAAGTAGGCCATGTACTCGTCGAGGTTGCCATCGTGGCAGACCAACGCCTTGAAGCGATCGGTCTGGCCCTGGATCCAGTTGATCATGTAGCCGCCGTAGCTGGCCCCGGCCGCCGCCATGCGTTCGGGATCGATCCACAGGTGGCGGCGCAGAACGTCGTCGAGCCCCTTCATGAGGTCCTCGTACGGCGCCCCGCCCCAGTCGCCGTTGATGGCGTCCGTGAAGTCCTGGCCGTAACCGGTCGAACCGTGGAAGTCGATCATCACCGTCGCATAGCCGTGGCCGGCGTAAATCTGAGGGTTCCAACGGTAGTGCCAGTGATCGTCAAAGCTCCCCTGCGGCCCGCCATGGACCAGGAAGGCCAGCGGGTAGGACTTCGTCGGATCCCGGTTCACCGGATAGATCAGATAGCCGAAAACCTCGTCCTGGTGGGCGCCGATGAAGGAGAACTGACGGTACTCACCGAACTCGATGGTCGCGAGGAGCGCATCGTTGAGATGGGTGATCTGCTCAGGCTCTCCGCCGCCGGCCGGCAGCACGTAGAGCTCCACCGGCGCCACCAGGCTATCGCGGGCGAAGAGCAGGCGGCCGTCCGGCAGAGGTTTCGGGTTCTTGTTGGTGTGGAATGTGGCCACAGCAGAAACCATGTCGTCGGCGGGGTCGATGCGGAAGATCGAGTGGTTGCCCATGTTGTCGGCCGAGGCGTACAGGGCGGCGCCGTCCGCGGCCCATACCACCGAGCCCGGCGACCGGTCCCATCGTTCGGTCAGGTTGTTGGCGGTTCCATCCGGCCAGCTCATCGCCATCACCCGATAGCGGTCGGCCTCATAGCCGGGCCGCGCCATAGCCACGAAGGCGAGAGTCTTGCCATCGGGCGAAAACGCCGGGGAGGCGTCCCATGCCTCGTTGTCCTCGGTCACACACCACGCCGGTTTCGAACCGTCGGTCGGCGCTGCCCACAGATCCCAGTCGGTGGACCACACCTCCTCGGAACCGTTCACGACCTTGGCGGTGTAGACCAGCCACTTGTCGTCTGGGGATACGCTCCAGTCACTGTCGCCGCCCCACGGAATGGTGGGGCAATCGCCGTCCACACCCTCCATGAGATCGACCGCCACCCCGGCCCGGCCGGCGTCGTCGATCGAGATTCGGAAGACGTGGTTGCGGCGGCCGTCCTTCCAGGTATCCCAGTGACGAATGAAGACGCGGTCGAAGATCATCCCAGAGGTCTTCTCCGCCGCTTTCTCGGCCAGGCGGTCAGCCGTACATTTTATCGAGTCGGCGCAGTCTGGGAAGACCGCAATACCGGCGTACAGTGCGCCGCCGCCCGGTCCCACCGAAAGGGCCTCCACATCCAGGGAGAGATGGCTCACCTGCTCCGCACTACCCGTCTTGGCGCTGACCCGCCACACCTGGACGGAACCGGACCGCGATGAAAGAAAGTACAGAATGTCGTTATCCCCCCAGCGCGGGCTCCAATCGTTGGCCGCGTCGGAGGTCAGGCGCCGGGCGCCCGAGCCGTCAGTGGCGGCGAGCCAGAGGTCCTTGCGGCCCTTGTTGGCCTCGAGGTCCATGGACGTGACGACAAAGGCGACACGGCTGCCGTCCGGCGACGGTTGCGGGTCGGCCACCCGTTGCATCGCCACCAGGTCGTGAACGTTGAAGGGATGCTGCTGGGCCGTGACGACTCCAGCGGCGAGGACGAACGCTCCGAGTGCGATTGCGATGCGACGTGCCATGGTGCCTCCCGGCTCGGAGTTCCGAGCGGGGAACATCGTACCTCACCCGATGGGCGTGAGGCGTGAGGCCTGAACCTCGACCACGACACGAAGGGTGGGTGGTCTGCATTCCTAATTCCTAATTCCTAATTCCTAATTCACTGAAAGCGTTGTGTTACATTCTGCCGACGGCATGACCGGTTCCACGCACCTCCCGCGTCTGCTCTGCAACCCGCGCCCGGCCCACCTCGTGCTGCGGGATGGAACGACCTTTTCCGGTTGTGCCGCTGGGGCCGAGGCCGTGATCGAGGGCGAGGTGGTTTTCAACACCTCGATGACCGGCTATCAGGAGATGCTCACCGACCCCTCCTACCACGGCCAGATTCTGACCCTCACGACCTCCCACGTCGGCCAGGTCGGCGTCAACCCGGCGGACGCCGAGTCCGACCGCGTCTGGGCGCGAGCGCTGGTGGTCCAGGACCTCGATCTCGAGCCGTCCTCGTGGCGCGCCGACGGCGGCGCCGAAGCGTGGCTCGCCGAGCGCGGTGTCACGATCGGCTGGGGCTTCGACACCCGCGCCATCGTCCGCCACGTGCGCACCGCGGGCGCGGTACCGGGCCTGCTGGTGACCGATGGCACCCCCGCTGAAAACCTCAGCGAACGCGCCGCCGGAGCGCGAGGGACCGACGGCCTCGATCTGGCGCGGGAAGTGGCATGTGACGAAGCCTACGACTGGGACGAGGGGCCGTGGGCCTCACCCTCGCATCCGATCGCGCCGACCGAAAATGGTCATCGTCCGACAGTGGCGGTGATCGATTTCGGCGTCAAACGCTCCATTCTGCGCCGTCTCGTGGGCGAGGGATTTTTAGTGCGCGTCCTGCCACCGGGCACGTTGGCCGATGAGCTGATCAGCGGCGACTACGCGGGCGTGGTGCTCTCCAACGGCCCCGGCGACCCGTCGGCGGTGGCCGGAGCGTGTTCCCTGATTGCCGACCTCATCGGCCGCGTGCCGATCCTCGGCATCTGCATGGGCTGCCAGCTCCTCGGTCTCGCCCTCGGAGGCCGCACAGTCAAGCTGCCCTTTGGCCACCATGGTGGCAACCACCCGGTTCGCGAGCTCGCGACCGGGCGCGTGCTGGTCACTTCCCAGAACCACAATTACGCCGTCGAGGAATCGTCCCTGCCGCGCGAGGTCGAGGTCACCCACATCAACCTCACCGACGGCACCCTCGAGGGTCTGTCACTCCCGAAGGCGGGCATCGGGGCGGTGCAGTTCCACCCCGAGGCCAGCCCGGGGCCGAATGACTCCCTTGAGCTCTTCTCCAGGTTTGCGGCGAGATGCCGCGAGGGCATCTCATGATTTCGAGTTGGGCGGTGGCCCAGTGAGCACGAAGCCGTCATCGGTTTGCATTTTGGGTGCGGGGCCGATCCGTATTGGCCAGGCGTGCGAGTTCGACTATTCGGGCGTGCAGGGTGTCCGCGCGCTGCGCGAGGAGGGTTGCCGGGTCATCCTGGTGAACTCCAATCCGGCGACGGTGATGACCGATGCGCGGCTGGCCCATCGCACCTATGTCGAGCCGCTGACCGCAAAGACGGTAACGGCGGTCCTCGAAAAGGAGCGCCCCGACGCCCTCATCCCCACCCTCGGCGGCCAGACCGCCCTCAATTTGGCGGTCAAACTCGAGGAGACGGGGGTGCTCGAGCGGCTCGGGGTTCGCCTGCTCGGCGCCTCGGTGGAGTCGATCCGGCTCGCCGAGGATCGCGAGGCCTTCCGCTGTGCGATGGAGGAGGCCGGGTTGCCCGTACTGCCCGCGGCCACCGTGAGCTCGGTTGAGGAGGGCCTCGAGGCCATCAAGACCATCGACCTGCCGGTCATCCTCCGTCCCTCCTTCACCCTTGGCGGCTGGGGCGGCGGCATCGCCCACGATCGGCAGAGCTTCGAACTCCTGCTCAAGAAGGGGCTCGAGGCGTCGCCCGCCCATCAGGTATTGGTCGAGGCGTCGGTCCTCGGGTGGAAGGAATTCGAGCTCGAGGTCATGCGTGATTCGGCCGGCACCTTCGTTGTCGTCTGTTCGATCGAGAACCTCGATCCGATGGGGGTCCACACCGGCGACTCGATCACGGTCGCCCCGGCGCAGACCCTCACCGACCGCGAGTTTCAGGTCCTGCGTGACGCGGCGCGGATGGTCCTCGACGCGGTCGGGGTGGCCACCGGCGGCGCCAATGTCCAGTTCGCGGTCAACCCGACGGACGGCCGCTACGTGGTCATCGAAATGAACCCACGGGTGTCGAGATCGTCGGCGCTGGCCTCCAAGGCGACCGGCTTCCCGATCGCCCGCATCGCCGCCAAGGTCGCCCTCGGCCGCCGGCTGGACGAGATCATGAACGACATCACCGGCTCCACACCAGCCTCCTTTGAACCGGCCCTCGACTACGTGGTGGTCAAGATCCCACGCTTTGCGTTCGAGAAGTTTCCCGGCGCCGAGCCCATCCTCGGCACGGCCATGAAAGCGGTTGGCGAGGTCGCGGCCATGGGCCGCTCGTTCGAGGAGGCGCTCCAGAAGGCCATCCGGTCGCTCGAGATCGACCGCGATTCGCTCGAGGCGCCGCCCGAGATTGCCCAAGCGGACGACGCTGAGCTCGAGCGGCGCCTTGCCAAGGCGTCGCCGGACCGTTTGTGGGAGGTCGCCGAGGCGCTGCGCCGGGGATGGAGCCTGGGAAAGGCCTTCGATCTGACCGCGATTGACCCCTGGTTCCTGCGCCGAATCGACGGCCTGGTGGCGGCCGAGAAGGAGATCGCTGCGCGGATCGAGGCGCCCGGATATCTCGACGCCGTCAAGCGACTGGGCTTCGCCGACGATCACATCGCCCGTCTGACGGGCATCGAAGCCGCGGCCCTCCGAGCCAGGAGAATCGAGGATGGGAATGGGCGGATCAGGCGCCGGGTGGACACCTGCGCGGCCGAGTTCGAGGCCCGCACCCCCTACCTCTACGGCAGCTTCGGCGACGGCGACGAGCAGCCCACCCCGCGCCGCCCGGTGCTCATCCTCGGCGGCGGGCCGGTGCGTATCGGCCAGGGCATCGAGTTCGACGCCTGCTGTGTGGAGGCGGTCGCAGGGCTGCGCGCCGAGGGCTTCGAGGCGGTCATGGTCAACTGCAACCCGGAGACCGTCTCGACCGACTACGATGCGGTGGATCGGCTGCACTTCGATCCTCTCCACCGTGAGGACGTCCTCTCGATCTGCGACGCCGAACGCCCCCTCGGCGTCCTCGTCCAGCTCGGCGGGCAAACTCCCCTCAAGCTGGCGGCCGACCTCGAGCATCACGGGGTGCCGATCTGGGGCACGCCGAGGGACGCCATCGACCGCGCCGAGGACCGCGGGCGGTTTGCAGAGCTCTTGTCGGAGCTCGGTCTGCGCCAGCCGCCGGGACAAATGGTGACGTCGGCCGAGGAGGCGGCGGCCGCTGCCGACGAGCTCGGGTTCCCGGTCCTCGTGCGCCCCTCCTACGTCCTCGGTGGGCGGGCGATGGAGATTGTCTACGGCCACGACCAGCTCGCCGGCTACCTGAAGCGCGCCGCCGCAGTCGACCCCGATCGCCCGGTGCTCCTCGACCACTTCCTCGAGCGCGCGGTGGAGGTCGATGTCGACGCAGTGGCCGACGGCGAGAAAGTGGTGATCTGCGGAATCCTCGAGCACATCGAGGAGGCGGGCGTACACTCCGGAGACTCTGCCGCGGTCACGCCGCCGGTCAGCCTCCCACTCGAGCTACAGGCGGAGCTGCGGCGCCAGGTGCGGCTGCTCGCCCTTGCCCTCGACGTTCGCGGTTTGATCAACGTCCAGTTCGCAATCCAGGAGAACAAGGTCTACGTGATCGAGGTCAACCCGAGGGCGTCGCGCACCGTGCCCTTTCTCGCCCGCGCCAACGGCACGCCGTGGGCCGAGCTCGCGGCAAGGGTGTGCGCCGGCGCCGGCCTCGACGATCTCGGGGTCCACGACGGGGTGCCGACCGAGGTCGCGGTCAAGCTCCCGGTCTTCCCGTTCGAGCGTTTTCCGGGCGTCGATCCGCTGCCGGGCCCCGAGATGCGTTCGACCGGCGAGGTCATGGGCCGTGGCCGGACCTTTGGCGAGGCCTTCGCCAAGGCGGCGCTGGCGGCCGGTTGGCGGGTGCCCGAGGAGGGCCGCGTGCTGCTATCGCTCGCGAACCGGGACAAGGCGCGGCTGCCCGCGCTGGCGGCACGATTTTCGGAGCTCGGCTTCGCCCTCGCTGCCACCGAGGGCACCGCCGCGGCGCTCCACGCCGCCGGTTTTCCGGAGGTCGAGATGGTGTACAAGGTCGGGCAGGGCCACCCGGATATTCCGGAGCTGCTGGCCGACGGCGCGGTCCAGATGGTGATCAATACCGCCGCCGGCCGTCGCGCCGCCCAGGACGCAGGCTCCATCCGGCGCGCCGCCCTCGACGCCGGGGTGCTCTATTTCACCACCATCCCCGGCGCCCATGCAGCCGCCGAGGCGGTGGCGACCTTGCGGCGAGGTCCCCTGTCAGTACGGGCGCTGCAGGACGACGCAACCGGCCAACCGCCATGGGCAGCGACGCTCAACGTTTAGTGGATTGAGGTCAGCCGGTACTCGGCAAGCAGCCTCGCGTCGATGAGATCGTAGTCGCTGCCTTCGAACCGGTAGTAATGGCGGCCGATGGCGTAGGCGCGCTCCACCTCGCGTTCGATCTGGCTCGGGTCGTAGAGGAGCCGGAAGACGTGGCCGACCTGGATGTAGCTGATCATCCGGATGTCGTCGCCGGTGTCGAGATCGCCGTCCCGGCCCGCGGACGTGATCTCGAGCCGCATCCAGCCGCCGTGCCCGAGATCGGGCTCATCCCGGGTGAAAAACGTAGCCTGCAACCCCTCGGCAAGATCCGCAACCACCTGGGGATCATCGGCCCAGTCGTCACGCCTGGGCATCGGTCGGACCTGGAGGCGATAGGGGTGACCCCAACCGTCCACCGACCGCACCTCGTACAGCTCGCGCACCGAGGCCGGCGCCATCTGGGTGTCGGCGCCAAAGAACACCAGCGGGATCCAACCGCGAACCCGGGCGGTCGCCGCCGGCGCCAAGACCTTCGCCCAGTCACCATCGAAGGGAGGCATCTCATTCTCGCGGATCGAGTAGCGGGATGCGGCGGAGGCGATCTCGTGCATGCGGTGGATCGTCTCCAACTCGGCCGCCCGGCCTCCGTCCCCGAACGCCATCCAGCGCAGGGTTGTTGCGAGGTCCGGTCCCGGCCCGGTAGCGCGGAGGCGCATGAAACCGATGATCGGCAGGAGTAGGATCAGCCCGTACACAACCACCCGCCAGCCGCCGGCGGCAAACTGTGCGAGCAGGGACTTGTGCGGCGGTCGCGCCAGATTGGTGCTCAGATCCCAGCCGCAGTGGCTGCAGATCGTCGCCCCCTCCGCCAGATCCTTGCCGCACGCCTCACACGTCACCCGTTCGCTCATGGCGCCCCCACCTCACCAGCCTAGCAGGGATTCGCAGGGGAGCGGGGGAAGAAGACACCCCCCGAGACCGGCGAAATTTGCGCACCATAAGGCCTGCATGTTGAATTCTCAATTCTTAATTCTCAATTCTTAATGACCTATTTTGGAGGTGGGGGCGAGAATTGAGAATTCAGAATTGAGAATTGTTGGTGGGTTGCCACCACGGGGCGAGGCGATCGGTGAGCGCCTTCCACGCGTTGTCGGTGTCAGCTATGGCATCGCCACCGAGCTTTTCGAGCAGGACATCGGCGAGAACCAGCGCCAGCATCGCCTCGACGATCACCGGCGCAGCCCCGATCGCAGTGACATCCGAGCGCTCCCACAGGGTGGCACCGGACTCACCCGTCGCGAGGTCGACCGACGGCAGCCCGCGGCGGAGAGTGGAAATCGGTTTGAGGAACGCCCGCACCACGAGATCGGCGCCGTTCGTGACCCCGCCCTCGAGTCCGCCGGCGCGGTTGGTGGCGCGTTCGAGGCGGCCGTCGATGAGCTCGATGGCGTCGTGTGCCTCGGATCCGAGCACCGATGCCACCTCCATTCCGGCGCCGATCGAGGCGGCCTTGACCGACGGGATCGACGCCAGGGCCTGGACGATGCGGCCGTCGAGCTTGCGGTCCCAGTGGACGTAGGAGCCGAGGCCGGGCGGTAGGCCGCGCGTCACCGCGCCGACTACTCCACCCATCGTCTCGCCCGCTTCGCGCGCCACGCGCACCGCCTCGACCAGCCGTTCCTCGTCGTCGGGGCGCGGGGTCACCAGCGGCGAATCGTGGTCGACGGACTCCAGGTCCTCCCAGGTCGGGGGGCCCTCCAGAATCTCCTCCGGACCGGCGCGGAGCACCGCCGACCGCATCGCGACGCCGTAGCGGGCCAGGAGCTGGGCGCAGACCGCCGCCGCTGCGACCCTGGCCGCGGTCTCCCGCGCCGACGCCCGCTCGAGCACGTTGCGCATGTCCTGAAGCTGATTGGTGGCGGCGCCGCCCGAGTAGTCGGCGTGGCCCGGTCGAGGGCGGGTGACGAGACGCTTGGCTGCCTCCTCCGCATCCACCTGCCAGGGATCCATCACCGCCGACCAGTTCTCCCAATCACGATTAGCGATTGTGAGCACCAGCGGCGAGCCGAGGGTGCGGCCGTCGCGCAGACCTCCGGTCACCTCGACCGTGTCTTTTTCGATCCGCTGGCGGCCCCCGCGACCGAAGCCGTGTTGGCGGCGTCTGAGCCAGACATCGATCTGTTCGCGGTCGACCTCGAGGCCGGCCGGAAGCCCTTCGAGGATCGCGGTCAGTCCGGGTCCGTGGGACTCGCCGCCGGTGAGCAATCGCAGCCGTCTCACGGCGCCGCCGGATGGACGATGAGTCGCGTTATCGCAGTGGTTTTTCTCATATGCCGAGGATACGCGGACCCGGGCGCCAATCCAAGGTGATCTCGAGTCGCACTCCCGACAGCCGTCCTCCGCCGATGCTATGATCCCGTCCTCATGATGACCTTGATCCGGAATCGGGTGGGAATCGTCGTGGGCACCACGCTGTTGCTGCTCGGCTCTGCCGGCGTTGCCGCCGACGGCCCGCAGACCGCCGAGCTCAGTATTCTCCACACCTCAGATCTGCACGGCGCCGTGCTGCCATTCAACGACTCCGCCAACCGGCCGTCAAACAAGGGCTCGCTCGCGCAGGTGGCGACCCTGGTCGACGAGATCCGCTCAGGCGCCAACCACCCGGTGCTGGTGCTCGACTCGGGCGACACTCTCCAGGGCACGCCATTGGAGCAGTTCACCCACGTCCGCTGGGGCGAGCCGAGCCCAA
>RCNG010000267.1_pt1 | contig 22649 bp, 19 predicted proteins | sample 2041371 | NCBI WGS metagenome assembly RCNG01 (sample SAMN09708227, study PRJNA481090) | Marine sediment metagenome, whole genome shotgun sequencing project. | biome: marine sediment; feature: ocean; material: sediment; isolation source: Sewage treatment plant 1 marine sediment (STP1) ... | reverse complement strand
CAATCACCGCAACGAAAAGACGGGAGTATTATAATGCGTTTTTACACAGCCTCGGCCGATTGCAGACGATCAGAATCCCATTCATCTAGCCATCTGAACGACCGCTCTGGGTGAAAGCGGCCGCAGGAGCGAACTCACGAAGCGAGTGGATCAATCCCGCCTTCTCCTCCATATCATTCAACAAGTATTTCTACCTATTTGATTCGGGGATCGTAATTTAGATAATCCTAATATAATGATTTGACGTCCAACCAACGTTCACCCGGAGACACAGATGAAGTTCGCCATGCGCTGGCCGCCGGTACCGGCGGGAATCCTCATAGGCATCAGCATGCTGCTGACGTTCATCGTTGCCGGGCGGGGTATTGGTGCGAGCGGTGCCATGACCCGCCTCGTCGCCTGGGTTCAACATGGCCTGTTTCCCGCGGCTACTGAGAGCAGCAGCTATTTCGGCAAATACTTCGCCGACGGCGCGCACCCCTTGAACGACTACGTCGTGTTTCTCGTTGCCGGTCTCATCGTTGGCAGCTTTGTCGCGGCCTGGCTTAGCGGTGAACTGAGAGTCGAGGTTCTTCGTGGCCCACGAAGCTCTATTGCGTATCGCCTCATCCTTGGTTTGCTCGGCGGCGTGCTTGCGGGTTTCGCCGCGCGTCTTGCTCGCGGTTGCACCAGTGGTCAGGCGCTGGTCGGCGGTGCTGAGCTTTCCGTGGGTTCCTGGGTATTCATGATGTGTATTTTTGCAGGCGGCTGGATGGCTGCCTGGTTTGTGAGAAAGCAATGGATCTGATCGCCCCATTCGCAAAGACCGGCGTCATCTCGGCGACCATGAATTTATGGCTGGCTGTGCCAATCGGTTTCGTTTTCGGTTTCGCGTTGTTTCACGCAGGGTTTACGGACAGCCGTCGAATCGCGTGGGCATTCTATTTCAAGGATGTTGGCGTCCCGGTTGTAATGTTCTCAGCCATCGTGACCGGCATGCTTGGCCTGTGGGGACTGAGCCTTATTGGCTTTATCGATATATCGAAAGTCTACCTGCTCCCGACCTTCCTGCTGCCGATGGCGGTTGGCGGGTTGCTGTTTGGACTGGGCATGGTGATCGGCGGTTACTGTCCCGGAACTGCCATTGCGTCGATCGCCACTGGCAAGCTTGATGCGCTGGTCTTTATTGTCGGATTTCTGCTGGGCAGCCTGGTTTTCGGCGACCTGTTTCCGGTGTGGGGCGACTTCTACAACAGCGACTACATGGGCGTATTTCGCCTGGACCAGGCACTCGGTATCGAGCTAGGTACGGCGGTATTGGCGGTCGTGATAATTGCCGTTGCCGGAACCCTGATGTTGCGCGCGGTGCAGCATCGATTCTGGCCACCCGAGGAGCAGGATTCGCAGCGCGGGCAGACAATGAAACTGCAGGGTACGCTGGTCGCAATCGCGCTTGTTATCGGATTCGTACTGATGTTCTACCCGACAGAGTCTTTTATCGATGACACGATCGAGCCGCCTTACTACGTTATTCCGAAAGCGGCGGGGCTCCAGTGAAACGGCGCGAATTCATAAAGGTCTCGACGCTGCTTAGTGCAAGTGCCGCCGCGTCTCCCTCGTTCCTGCTCGGTGGTTGTGCCGCCAAACCCCTGCCAGGAACCGGCGTTATTAGCAGCACGCCGACTATCTGTGACATGTGCTTCTGGAAGTGTGCCGGTGAGGTATTCAAGGAAGACGGTGAGCTGTGGAAGATCACCGGCAACGCAGATGACCTGCACAGCGGCGGGCGCCTGTGTACGCGAGGTACCGGTGGTCCCGGTGCGTATCTTGATCCCGACCGGCTGAAAAAACCGCTGATGCGTGTGACGGTGGACGGTCGCCAGACTTTTGCGGAAGTGTCCTGGGAAGTTGCCCTCGACTTCATAAGCGAGAAAATGAAGGGCATTGCGCAGACCGTAGGACCAGAGCGTCTTGCATTGTTGCATCACGGCGCAGGCGGGCATCACTTCCTTCACCTGTTGCGCGCCTATGGATCCGACAGTCACGCGGAGCCTGCTTTCGCACAATGCCGCGGGCCGCGCGATGTGGGCTTCCGCCTAACCCTCGGTGAATCCGCGAGTTCTCCGGAGCGCACTGACATGGCAAACGCCAGGTGTATCGTGCTGCTGGGATCACACATCGGCGAGAACCTGCACAACGGTCAGGTGCAGACGCTCACGGAGGCGCTCAACAGGGACGTTACGCTGATCACCGTCGACCCGCGTTTTTCAGTACCAGCCGGCAAGTCGAAGTACTGGTTGCCGATCAAACCCGGCACCGACATGGCACTGCTGCTAGCCTGGATGAATGTGCTGATCGACGAAGGCCTGTATGACAAAGACTACGTTGAGCGTTACACCATCGGCTTCGAGCAGTTGGCCAAACACGTGCGCCAGTACACGCCCGAGTGGGTCTATCTCGAGACGGGCATCAAGCCGGACATAATCCGTGAGACGGCGCGTGAGATGGCAAAAGCGGCGCCGGCTACAGTCGTGCATCCCGGCCGGCACGCGGTCTGGTACGGCGACGACACGCAGCGCAGCCGCGCGATCGCGATGCTGAACGTGTTGCTCGGTTCGTGGAACAGGAAAGGAGGCTTCTACATACCAGAGAAAGTCGGCCTGCCTGAGTATCCATTGCCGGAGTATCCGCAGCCAAAGGTCACCACTGCTGATGCGTATCCGGGCAAGTGGCCTTTCGCCAGCCAGGGCGTTACAAACGGCGTCATTGACGCGTCAATCGGCGACGAGGCCTTTTTCAAGGGCTGGATTGTCTATGGCACCAATCTGCCGCAATCGATTCCGGCCGTTGCTTCGAGGCTTAAGGCGGCCGCCAACTCGCTTGATCTGTTGGTTGTCGTGGACACGATGCCCTCTGAAATGACCGGTTACGCCGATGTCATCCTGCCTGAGTGTACCTATCTCGAACGCTATGACGACCTGAGGGACTCAGGCGAGAGGCATCCGTCGCTGGCGCTGCGCATGCCGGCTTTTGAGCCCAGGTATGAAAGCAAACCCGCCTGGTGGATGACCAAGCAACTCGGCGAGCGTCTCGGGCTGCAGCAGTATTTCCCGTGGCAAGACTATTCCGAAAAGCTCGACTGGCAGCTGCAACAGGTTGGTAGTTCACTTGCGGAGATGCAGAAGATTGGCGTGAAGAACTTCCCGCGAAAATATCCGCTGTACTTCAAAGAAGGCCAGAACGTGAAGTTCCGCACTCCCAGCCGAAAGATCGAATTGTATTCAGAGCAGCTGGCGGAGAAAGGCTTTGATCCAATGCCTGTCTACACTCCGCCCGATTCCGTACCTGAAGGCTATTATCGACTCAACTACGGCCGCATGCCTGCGCACACCTTTGGTAAGACCACCAACAACCCGTTGCTTTTCGAGCTGGCCCCGGAGAACCAGCTTTGGGTGAATCCACTGGTAGCGAGTGAATGGTCTCTGCAGAGCGGCGACTATGTGCGCCTCGGCAGTCCAACCGGCGTGGTCAGCAACAAGGTGAGAGTCCGGGTTACTGAGAGAATTGGGCCGGATTCCATATATATGGCGCATGGCTTCGGTCACAAGTCCAAGCGCTTGCGCCTTACGGCGGGAGTCGGCGCCGATGATTCCGAGCTCATGAGTAATATCAAGATCGACCCGATCATGGGTGGCACCGGCATGCGAGCAAACTTCGTGACGTTCGTGAAAGAGACCACGACGGAGATTCACTCGTGATTCGCTTCGTCATGGTTATCGACACCCGAACCTGTATCGGCTGCGGCGACTGCGTAGTTGCCTGTAAAACCGAAAACAACGTGCCGGCAGGTTTGAATCGTGACTGGGTGGTAGAGGCGACTCGCGGAACCTATCCTGACCTGAAAACCGAGTTTCGCTCCGAGCGCTGCAATCACTGCTCCAACGCGACCTGCGTAACCCTGTGCCCGACCGGCGCGAGCCACCATTGGAATGAAACCAATATTGTTTTGGTCGATCCCGAGAAGTGCACGGGTTGCAAAGCCTGTATCGCTGCCTGTCCCTATGATGCTCGCCTGGTAATGCATCCCGATGGCTACATCGACAAATGCACGTTTTGTCATCACCGTGTCGAGAAAGGTCTCGATCCGGCATGTGTCTCGAGTTGCCCCACGCGTTGCATGCATTTCGGTTCGCTCGACGACCCCCACAGCAAGGTCAGCCACCTTCTAAAGACGCGCGAGTACAAAACGCTGAAGCCGGAAACGGGCAACGATCCTAATGTGTACTATCTAATTTAAAGGCCAGGATGGCATGTCAGAAGAACTACTGGTTACAGCAAGAGACAATGCGCTGATTGACCCCAGCTTGCACATTTGGACCTGGGAAGTGGCGATGTACCTGTTTCTGGGTGGGATGACGGCCGGGATAATGATCTTTGCCGCCTTGATGACCGTGCGGAACAAAGACGAGGTTGCACCTTTCGCTACTACGCGCCTGGCGTTGCTTGCACCAATTGTATTGTCAATCGGCATGACGACCCTGTTCATGGATCTTGAACACAAACTTTTCGTGTACCGGTTTTATACTTCGTTTCAGGTTACGTCGCCGATGTCATGGGGTGCATGGGTCCTGATTGTCATCTACCCCGTGTCGATACTGCAGATTTTTTCGACCTTGCGTAGCGGCTTTCCGCCCCTTGCATCATTCGTTGACAGGTTGACCGTCGGGAGACTGGCACTGGACTGGTGTGAGCGCTATCGGCGGGAGATCGCCATGGTCGTGATTCCGTTCGCCGTGGTTCTCGGGATTTACACAGGCATTTTGCTCAGCGCGTTCGGCGCGAGGCCGTTCTGGAATTCCGGGGTTCTTGGGGTGCTTTTCCTGGTATCGGGCATGTCCACCGCTGCAGCGTTGGTCGTACTCTTGGCACGACAGCGTAGCGAGAAAGAACTGTTTACCTGGATAGACGTGGTATTGATTGCGGCCGAGATCGGATTGGTCGCGCTGTCCCTGATCAGCCTGGCGTCAGGCTCGGGCCAGCACATCGATGCGTTACAGAGTATTCTGGGAGGCCCCTATACGTACCAATTCTGGGTATTGTTCGTCGGCATTGGTTTATTGATACCCTTAGTGCTCGAGATACTGGAATTATCGAGCGTCAGCAAGTCGCTTGCCATGCTGGCACCCGTGTTGGTGTTGATAGGTGGGTATGCGTTACGGCAGGTTGTGCTGGATGCCGGCCAGGAAAGCACGTGGACCAACTATTCAACACAATACAGCTCTGAATTGTTGCAGCGATTGCACAGATCAGAATGAGTTTTGCCATGAAAGCACTAATAGAGGTTAGAAGCTTGTTAGGAAAAAACCTGGGGTCGACATTCCTGTTTCTATCAGCCGTATCGATGGCCGCTTGCAGTCCGTCCGACAGTTCAGAGGCTTTACTCGCAGACGTTGCACACGCGGCGGCACGGCAGGACGATCGTGTAAGCGTCGAGGAACTGGCCGGCTGGCTGATCGAGGGGCGAGGCGATTTCAGACTCATTGACGTGCGTAGCGCCGAGGACTTTGACAAGGGCCGTATAGGAGAGGCGGAAAATATTTCGATCACGCAACTGGTCTCAGCCGATGTGCTCAGTGGCCTGCCGACAGATCGAATGGTAATCGTGTACTCAAACGGTTCAGAGAACGCAGCGAAAGCGACGGTAATGCTGCGATTGTCGGGTATTGATGCTCATCTGTTGACGGGTGGCTTCAACGCCTGGCACGAACGCATACTGAATCCGGATATTTCAACTGAAGAACTTGATGGCGAAAGCCCGCAGGTCTCAGCGCAGCGTGCTTTCAGCTGCTATTTTGTTGGTGATCGCGGAGAGGGTGGGGCAAAACGTAGCGAAGACAATGCGCCGTTCGTTCCGCCGGTTTTTAGGGAGGAACAGTCAGACGATTCCGAACCGCTGCCCCCACAGGGCGACGAATCCTGCTGAAGATTACTTCTGAGCGCCGGACTCGATGACCGGAACATCAGCACCGCGGATCGTCTTCATCTCTGCGGGGTTGAAAGGTCGCTGACCGGAAATCGGTGTTTGGCCGCCGAGCGAGTTGTCGCTGTTGGTCCAGGCATCGGCGGGCAGGCCGTCTTCGCGAAATTCATGCTTTGGCACGAACAACAAACTGCCGTCGTTCTCGATGAACGTTCCCTGGCCGAGTCCAAGCGCTTCGCTGGAGCGATGGCAAGATTCACACGATCTCGATTTTCCGGTTGTATGTGGTGATAGTGGTGCGAACTGACGCACGAATTTCGTCTTCTCAAATGATGGATGAGTAACGGTCATTATCATTCCAGGGACGAACGGCTCGATTTTTTCGACGTCATTAACGCCAAGCGCGGGCAACGTATTGTCGACACCCCAGCGTTCGTCCGTCCAGCGACCCGCGGTACTTCGTTTTTCGACATGGTCCCACTGTTCGCCGCCCGGCTCGTATTCCATGTGGCAGCCGAAACATTGCGGTGCCCATTGGCTGTGACAGGCCGCGCAGGTTAGACGCTCATGCTGTTGATCGTGTCCGGGCGTCTCCGTGTTGAGTCGCGGAACGCGCAGCTGCCGATTCGTAATCTTGGTGTGGAGCAGGGCGCCGTCTTCACGCAATTCTATTTGCCACAACGGCGTGCCGTTCGCTGCTGTCGTCAGAAAGCGGGTTTCAGTATTCGCGTCGAAAGGCACGTGTTGTTTCATGCTGCTTAGCAACGATGGCCAGCCAGCACGCGTGACCCGAGAATTCTCGTTGTCATGACAATCCGTGCATTGGATGTCGACGGCCTGCCGTTGATGTCCGGCAGTGCCGGCATCTCCCATCAGACCGACACTGGTGTGACAGTCAACACAGCTCATGCCCGCCAGGTAGTGGGCGTCGGCAGGCAGACGCTCGACCGAGCGGCCGTCAGCGAGTTTTAGCCGCGACGGGGAGGCCGCATCGATGGGCGCATCCACTTCTGCAAGCCCGGTATAACTCAGTGAAATACGGCCCGATCGAGAGTGGCAGCCAAAGCAGCGGCCATCCTCTACGCGAGTCGTCAATGTCGGGTGCCCCTGCTCCGGGTAGTCGTTGATATGACAGGCGAGGCAGCCGCCGCCGCGATCGAACGTCACGTCGAGGGCATGTTTCGTTTTCGGCTGACCGATATGGCAGCTTGCGCATTGCTTTCGCAGCATGGAATCAGCGACGCCGTGGCCCAGGGACTGGAAGCTCGCGCCGTGGCCGTCGCTGGCCTCATCATCGAGCGCATGGCGCGTAATGGCAACGATACCGTGGCCCGTATGCATCATGTTGTTGGTCACGCCGAATACGCGCTCAGCATGACAGGCGCCGCATGCGCGCGCGGCATTGGCGAGGTTTCCAGGAAAGGCTATCAGCCCTGCGTGCGCAGTTGGCTCGGTCTGACCGTTGGCGTTACCCGCGTGACAGGCGACACAGGCAGACGCTGCGAAAGTGTGTACCGCGTTGAATCCGGTCTGCTCGGCGGCATGGCACTGTACGCAGTTATTGCTGGCTGGCTGACGTTCGTCGGCGGCCGCCTGCCCGAGCAACAAGATTATTACCAGCAAACTCGGCGTGAGCGATGATCGATGCAGCATAGGCTCGTAATTTTAGCAGAGCCGGGGGCGCGCTACTCATGCGCTGAAAATTCTCAACGCCTGGTTCCCTTCCCGTTTGAGCGGAAATTCGCTTTCTGCAGGCCGCCTCTGTAATTACCTCAATTGTGCCCATCCCTGGATTGATGCTAGATAAAGGTTACCGGCGCTGTCCGCCGCGCCGGGCAAAGGAGGAGGAAATGGGGACGGTTTCGATACTGATCATTGCGGCACTTGTCGCCACCGTTGTCGTGCTGGCTATGGGGCTTCGGTCCATGGCGCACGGGGGTGAATACGACCGTGAGCATGCTGAGAAATTCATGTGGGAGCGCGTTGCGCTGCAGGCGCTCGTGATCGTGTTGCTGGTGGCTGCGGTACTGCTAAGCCGCTGACAGGAGTCGATGCAATTCATTCTTCACGCCGGGCCTGGTCTGTGAGCTCGGCGGGTCTTTTCTCGTGGCCGCGGCTGCTGCGCCAATGGTGCAGGCCCCGATGCGCCTCATGTGCCTCAGCTACTCTTGCCCACCTTCTTCCGGGCGGCGCTTTTGGCACGCGAAGCCCGCTTCGGCGCTTTGGCTTTTGCGCGAACCTTCTTTGGGCGCTTTGTCTTGCTTTTCCCGGCAGGGGTCTTTGCTGCTTTCCTGAGGTCTTCGAAAGCCTCTGAGAGGCAGTCGCAGTAAAACCCTGGGTCCGGCATCATTTCGCGACATGAAATCGCGCTGACCGTAATCTGTCCGTTGTAACCGATCACCGGCTGAAAAAGACCGATTCCGTGCGTAATCGGCCCGAGCCCGAAATTGGCAACCATCCGCGAGCCCATCGAATACAACGGGAAGTTCGGACCGGGGACGTTGGTAACCACGGTATTAAAGACCGGCGGTAGACGTTTCGCCAGACCATAGCGGCCGTAGGCGCTCGCAAGAAGGCCGGTCGTCGTTGATGGCAAAAAATGCGCAAGTTCGGTCCCAAGCGAGGCGCCCAGGGTGCGCGTCAGCTTTTTGGCCTCCTCGCTCTCGCCGTGCACGGCGCGCAAACGGTCCAGAGGGTCCGCAACGTCACTGCGAATGGGCAGGCTCATCGTCGATACCATGTTACCGGCGGCTTTGCGCATGCCTTCCGGGCGGACGGAAACCGGCGCCATCGCGACCAGCGATTCTTCCGGCAATTCGCCTTTGGACTCCAGGTAATGTCGCAGCGCGCCGCCACAGACGCTGACCATTACGTCGTTGACGGTTGCCCCATCGATGCGGCTCTTGATCGCGCGGATTTCGTCCAGCGAGAAACTGCGGCCATCGAAGACACGGTGCGGCGAGACGTTGCCATTGAAACGCGTACGCGGCACGTTCGTCGTGAGATGCAGTTCCTTGTTGAGCAGCCCGCGACCGAATCGCCATGCCGTCGATGCGTTGCGTCCTACCAGCGAAACAAATTCAAACGGTTTCTTTGCTGTCGTTACAGCCGTCCGGCCGAGCAACTCCATGGCGGTAGGGACACGTTCCGGGCTCCAGTCGTTCCCTGGCGGCTCCACGGTATCTTCGGGCGACGCATCGTGGATGGCCGCGCCGATCTCTGCGCCGGACACACCGTCGATTGCAGCGTGGTGGAGTTTCGTCACCAGTGCAAAGCTGCCTTCGGGCACCCCGACCACGTTGTCGAGACCCTCGATGACATAGGCTTCCCACAACGGTCGACTGGTGTCCAGCGGCCTCGCGTGCAGACGTGCCGTCTGGATGCACAGCTGCCGCCAGTCGCCGGGTTTGGGCAGCGCGATGTGCCGGACGTGAAACTCGAGATCGAAATCCGGGTCCTCGATCCAGTAGGGGTAGTCCAGGCTCATGGGCACGGAGACCAGGCGCTGCCGAAATGCGCGCGCCTTGTGCAGGCGCTTCTCGAAGAACCTCAGGATGTCCTTGAACGTTACAGCGCCACCCGGGGCAGTCGACTGATCGTAGATGGCGAGACTGCCAATATGCATGGGCATGTTGCCCGTTTCCAGGTAAAGAAACGACGCATCGAGTCCGGATAACTGTTCCACTATTTTTTCCCGGTTGGCTACGGCGAGAGGGAGACCCCTGGTGACGACGGCAGATGAGGAGTCCACCAGGCGAGGTTTTCACGCCGTCAGCCCGGATAATCTCGCCGGTTGGATTTCGGCTGACAGACAATTGATACCACTTACGGCGGGGGATCGCCAGCCTCCAAATATCGTGAACCGGTCGCGAGAACCGCCTGTCAGCCCGCTGCTATCATTATGTCTCATTTCAGACTAACTGGCAGGGCTTCGCGTTGTGTGAACTATTTGCAATGTCGAGTCGGTATCCGACGTCCGTGGGGTTTTCTCTCGAGACCCTTGCACGTCGTGGTGGGCACGATGGCCCGCACAAGGACGGCTGGGGTGTAGCCTATTTCGAAGGGCGCGATGCATTCCTGCTTCGAGAATCGAGCCCCGCCGCGGAGAGCGGGCTCGTTCACTTCATGGAGCGAAACGGGCCACCAAGCAAGCTCGTTCTGTCGCATATTCGACTGGCCACGCAGGGCACGCCGGCGCTGCGTAACACGCAGCCTTTTCAGCGCGAACTCGGCGGGCGGGCGCATGTCTTTGCTCATAACGGCAATTTGCCGGATATCCGCACTCAATGCGCTCTTGAGACATCGCGTTTTACACCGATAGGCGAGACTGACTCGGAATTTGCATTCTGCTGTTTGCTTGAGCGATTCGAGGCGGTCTGGGCGGCAGCCAACGGCAGACTGCCATCGGTCGAATCTCGTCTCGAGATTGTGCGCGAGTTCGCCGCATCGTTTCGGCCTCTAGGCGCGCTGAATTTTGTCTATACCGACGGCGATACGCTGTTTGTACATTCGCACCGGCGTAAGCATGACGACGGTGAGGAACGGCCGCCCGGCTTGCACTTGCTGATGCGATCAGGCAACCAACAGGCGATCGACCTTCGCCAGTCGGGTGTCATCATGGCCCCTATCGCGCAGGAATTAACGCTGGTCGCCAGCGTACCGCTGACCGACGAGCCCTGGGAGCCGCTCGTCGAGGGTGATGTCATTGCGATAAAAGAGGGCGTGGTCCTGGCGCGGCACTCGGCAGAGTCGGCCATCGCAGTCCAGGGACAAGCGAGCCAGCACAGCGTGGAGCAGCGTCTACTCCAATGACATGGCTGCAACCGCAGCGCCGATAATGCCGGCTTCGTTCAGGTGCTTTGCAACGTGTATCGGTGTCGGCACTGTCAGCGCGTGTTTGAACCGCTCAAACTTCTTGCTTGCGCCGCCGCCGAGAATGTAATGGTCGGGTGTCATTACGCGGTCGACGCGTTCCAGGAAGTAGTTGAACCGCGCTCCCCATTCATCCCAGGACAGATCGTTGAGTTTTCTTGCACGATTGCCGGCGTAGGTCTCGATCGACTTGCCGTCCTTGCCCGGCATATGCCCCAGCTCGGTGTTTGGAATGAGCTTGCCGTCGTAGAAAACGCCGGAGCCGAGCCCGGTGCCGATGGTAATGATGATCACCATACCCTGGAGTCCGATACCGGCGCCGAACTTCATTTCAGCGATACCGGCGGCGTCCGCGTCGTTCAACACAACGAACGGATGTCCGGTTGCCCCGGCAAATGCAAGGTCAGCTCTTGTGCCTCGCCACGACTTGTCAATGTTGCCCGCTGTGCGGGCCACGCCATCGACGATGACCGACGGGAAGCAGCAGCCAACCACACCCGAGTAGTCGAACTCATCTACCAGCTGCTTGAGCGCGCTCGAGACGTTGTCAGGTGTTGAAACAACCGGCGTCTCAATGCGATGCCGGTCGCTCGCCAGTGTTCCTGTGACTGTATCGACCAGTGCTGCCTTGATGCCGGTGCCGCCAACGTCTACGCCGAGTATTGTGCTCATGTGTCTGGATTCCGGAGATACAGGAAAAAAAGGTTGGCTCGATAATACGCAAGAACCAGTCTAAAAATAAAAAAATACCTTTCCTGATCAGCACTATGGCCCGTCGGTCACTATGCGTAATGGCCGCCACCCCGCGGATTCTTACAACCGTCATGTGCCGGGTCTTTCTGCTTTTCGGGCGACGGCGAGTGACTGCATGCTGTTGAATAGGCGGGGCTTGCCCCCACATCGATTCAAGAACGTTACTTCATCGATGTGTGCCAAGATCGTGGTTATTGAAGCACGCGCTGGGGCGGGGCATGGACTACAAAGACTACTACGACATCATGGGCATCGAGCGAGACGCCAGCCAGGACGAGGTCAAGCGGGCGTATCGAAAGCTCGCGCGCAAGTACCATCCCGATGTCAGTAAGGAAGCGGACGCGGAAGCGCGCTTCAAGGATCTCGGTGAAGCCAACGCGGTACTTAAGGATCCCGAGAAACGGGCCGCGTATGACCAGCTCGGCCCAGATTGGCAGGCGGGTCAGGAGTTCAGGCCGCCGCCTGACTGGGGGACCGGTTTCGAGTTTAGCGGCGGTTTTCGCGATGGTGACGCATCGGCACACAGCGACTTTTTCGATTCGCTGTTCGGTCAGGATTTCCAGTCGGCAATGGGCGCTCGGCAGGCCGGCATGCATGCGCACGGCGAAGACCACCATGCCAAAGTGCTGATCAATCTCGAAGATGCCTACAGCGGCGCATCGCGCAGCATCTCGCTGAGCGCGCCCGAACTGGATCAGTCCGGCCACGTAATTACCCGGCAGCGCACGCTGAATGTGAAGGTTCCGAAAGGAGTGAAACAGGGTCAGCGCATTCGCCTTGCCGGACAGGGTTCGCCGGGAATGGGTAAAGGTCAGGCCGGCGACCTGTATCTCGAAATCGAATTCAAGGCCCACCGTCTGTTCAGAGTTGAAGGCCGGGATGTTTATCTCGAGCTGCCCGTCGCGCCGTGGGAAGCAGCGCTTGGAGCTACGGTGAAGGTGCCGACGCCCGCAGGGCCCGTGGACCTGAAGATACCGGCTGGCACGGAGCGTCCTCGCAAGCTTCGCCTTAAGAAACGTGGCATTCCAGGGGAGCCGCCCGGTGATCTTTTTGTCGAGTTGGTTATCACGCTGCCGCCCGCAGACAGCGATTCCGCACGGCAGCTGTATGAAACAATGCAGCGCGACCTGTCCTATGACCCACGCAGCAATCTGGGAGTGTAGAGCTGATGACAAAACAAATACTGACAGGCGTCATCGTGGAAGAGAGTGCCGAGTTATCGCTGAGCGAGCTCAGCCATGCCTGCGCGACGTCTACCGAGTGGCTAATCGAGCTGGTCGAGGAGGGCGTCCTGGAGCCGGCTGGGCGCAAGCCGGTTCACTGGCGTTTTTCGGGATTGAGTCTGAAACGGGCGCGCACGGCGAGTCGTCTTCACGACGACCTCAGGGTCAACCTGGCCGGTGTCGCGCTCGCGCTGGACCTGATCGAGGAAATCGAATCGATGCGTGAGCGCCTGCACCGGCTCGAGATGCTCGAGAGATCTTGAACTCCGGCTCGCGAGCAACAATATCTGCCTTACGATTTCCACACGAGACGCTATCAACGTGACTGATTTAAAACACATCGTATGCCCCGATTGCAGCGCCGTTAACCGCATACCGTTGGCGCGCCTTGCAGAAGCCCCGAAATGCGGGCGCTGCGGTAGACAGCTGTTTAACGCGCATCCCGTCGAGCTTGATAGCGGCACTTTCGATAAGCACGTTGGCCGCAACGATATCCCCGTTGTCGTCGATTTCTGGGCGCCGTGGTGCGGTCCGTGCAAGATGATGGCGCCGGCATTTGCACAGGCAGCAGCGGAGCTAGAACCCGGGGTGAGGCTCGCCAAGCTGAACACGGACGCCGCGCAGGATATCGCTCAAAAGTTTCGTATCCAGAGCATCCCGACGCTCGCCGTGTTCAAGAATGGCAGGGAAGTTGCCCGGCAGCCCGGCGCTATGGGCGCGGCCGATATCGTTCGCTGGGTGCAGGCAAATACGGGGTGACCACAAAGCCCGGCACCTTTTCCTGATAGACAGCCATTCATCGCGCCCAAACAATGAACAGGGCGGCTGAGATGACCGTGGATTTCTAAGGCCTTTACGACGAAGGCCGGGGAGGCGTTCGATGGCATTTGACCTAACATTCTTTGGTGCAACCGGCGAAGTAACCGGGTCTTTGTACGTCATCCAGGCGGGACCTCACACGGTTCTGCTCGAGTGCGGGCTCATTCAGGGCGGCGAAGAGAACGAACAGCGAAACGGCGATCCTTTTCCGGTCCCGGTGGACACCATTGACGCTGTCGTCCTGAGTCATGCGCATATCGACCATTCGGGTCGCGTGCCGCTGCTGGCCAAGCGCGGCTACCGCGGCCCCGTCTATGTACAAAATGCGACCAAGGCACTCTGCGAAATCATGTGGCCCGATTCCGGCTACCTCAATGAGAAGGAGGCGGAGTGGAAGAACAGGAAACGCCAGCGCAAGGGAAAGTCACTAATCAAGCCGCTGTACACGCTGGAAGACGCTGAAGAAGCCCTTAAGCTCTTGAGGGGTATCGCCTATGGTGACGAACTGGCCGTCGTGCCCGGATTGACGCTACGCTACTTCGACGCCGGCCATATCCTCGGCTCAGCAATCGTCGAGCTGACTTACACGGACGATACGGGCAGTCGCACACTCGCATTCAGCGGTGACCTGGGTTATCGGGACGCCCCGGTCATGGATTCCCCCGCGGTTCTTCCGTACGCGGACGCCGTGCTGCTCGAAAGCACCTACGGCGACCGATTGCACCGCCGGTTCGACGACACCATGGACGAACTGACGGCCGTGTTCGAGGCGGCGAAGGCAGCGCGCGGCAATATTATGATTCCGGCGTTTACGGTGGGCCGTACGCAGGATCTGCTCTACCTGATGGCGGAAAATTACGATCGCTGGCATCTTGATGACTGGCAGATTTATCTCGATAGCCCGATGGCGATCGCGGCAACCGCGGCCTACAGCAAGTTTCGCCATTTGTACGGTGTGAAACTGTTTGGTCCGGATTCGAACCTGCCCGAGCTGCCAAATTTCCACCAGACGCTGAGCTCGGACGAGTCAATACGCATCAACGAGATCGAGTCCGGCGCCATCATTATTGCCGGCAGCGGCATGTGCAGCGGTGGCCGCATTCTGCATCATCTCAAGAACAACGCCTGGCGGCCCGAGTGTCACCTTGTGATCGTCGGTTTTCAGGCCTACGGCACGCTGGGCCGACGCCTTGTCGACGGCGCCGATACCATCAAGCTCTTCGGCGAGGAAATCCGGGTGCGTTGTCAGGTGCACACCATTGGCGGGCTCTCGGCGCACGGCGACCAGGCTGATCTCATTGCATGGTACGAGGCATTCCAGAATCACCCGCCGGTTTACCTGATCCACGGCGAGGCCGATGCACAGCAAGCACTTGCGAAGAAGATGCGCGCCGATAACAACGCACCGGTCTTTATTCCCGAAAGGGGGCAGAAAATTCACATCTAGGAACGAAGGCCACGACTATCGAACTCAAACTCCCCGAGTTAGCCGGACAGGATATTCCGGCCGATGCCCTCGATCGTGCAGAGCGTCTGGCCACGGGCTATTTGCAGGCCGAGTTGGTCATGCGAAAGCACGGCATTCAGCAGACGATTGTTGTCTTTGGCGGCACGCGGATTCTCGAATCCGGCCAAGCAAGTGAAAACGGCCCCCCGAACTACTATCGGATTGCCAGGGAGTTCGGCGCGATCGTTGGCCGATCCGGGCAAGGTCCGGATGACTGCGGCCTGACGTTGATGACAGGCGGAGGCCCGGGAATCATGGAGGCGGCGAATCGCGGCGCCAGCGAAGTTGGGGCAAAGAGCATCGGCCTGAATATCCACCTGCCGCATGAGCAGGCGCCGAATCCTTACATTACTGAGGAACTCAGCTTCGACTTTCAGTACTTCGCGATTCGTAAACTGCATTTCCTGTTGCGTGCCAGGGCGCTCGTCGTGTTTCCGGGTGGTTTCGGCACGATGGATGAACTGTTCGAGACCTTGAACCTGGTGCAGTGTCGGAAGATCGATCCGCTACCTGTCGTGCTTGTTGGCCGAGAGTTCTGGCAGCGTGCCCTGGACCTGGAGTTTCTGAGAACGCGCGGGCTGATCGACACTGATGACTCGAGTCTCTATTGGTACGCGGAGACGGCCGAGCAGATCTGGGACAGCATCGTCGGATGGTATGCAGAGGCCGGGATCCCGTTGCTATGCGAACCAGGATAGCAGCGCCTGACAACCCGACCGGCGGTGAGCGACTGGCTGCCTGGGCGTGCAGTTCGGATGCGGTCTTGCAGGCGCTCTTCGTCGACCGTGATCGTGGGCTTGATACCGCCGAGGTTTCAAAGCGCTCGAGGATCTGGGGGCCAAACCTTCTTGCACCTACCCGACCTCGAAAAGTGTTTTCTATCCTGTTGGGACAGTTCAAGAGCGCTGTTGTGGCCTTGCTGCTGGGTGCCGGCGTGTTGGCACTGGCATTCTCAGAGATAGTGGAAGGGCTCGCGATTTTCAGCGTGATCCTGATCAATGCGACGATCGGGTTCCTGACCGAATGGCGGGCGATTCGCTCCATGGAAGCACTGCGGCAGTTCGCGCGCGCCGACTGCGTCGTCGTTCGCGACGGCAGGATTGCGAGGGTGTCGGCGGACATCCTGGTGCCCGGCGATATTGTCCTGTTTGAAGCAGGGGATCTTGTTCCAGCCGATCTGCGTCTAATCGAGGCAGCGAAACTCGCCGCGGATGAGTCGACGTTGACGGGCGAATCGTTACCCGTGAAGAAGCGGGATTCGGTACTCGACGAGGAAACGCCGGTACTTGACCGGATGAATATGGTTTTCAAAGGTACCTGTATTACCCGCGGATCAGGAAAGGGCGTTGTCGTTGGTACCGGAACCAACACCGAGTTTGGCAAGATATTCGAGCAGGTCGTCGTGGCGAAGGAAAACCAGACGCCGCTCGAAGAGCGACTGAATGCGCTCGGTGCCGGTCTCGCCTGGTTGATTATCGGCATCGCGGTAATCATCGGTGTCGCTGGAATCGTCGCAGGACGCGAGCTGTTTCTGGCGATCGAAGTTGCCATTGCATTGTCCGTCGCCGCCATCCCCGAGGGACTCGTTATCGTGGCGACGATTGCCCTCGCGCGCGGCATGTGGCGCCTGGCGAAACAGAACGCATTGGTCACAAGGCTGTCGGCCGTTGAAACGCTCGGTGCGACGAGCGTCATACTCACCGACAAGACCGGGACGCTGACCGAGAACCGCATGACCGTATCAGCCGTGCTTTTGAACGGTTTCGATGTCGACGTTGACACGAAACGCAAAGCGGATATCGCGGAGTTTCGCGTCGCTGGCAAAGCGCCTGATCCTGGTCAGGTCGCCATGCTGCGTGACCTGCTGCAATGCGGCGCTCTGTGTAACAACGCGTCCTTGGAGAAAGACGCCGAAACGGAGGCCAAAGGCGTTGGCGATCCCACCGAGTTGGCGCTGTTGGTTGCCGCAGGGGTGGGCAGCGTGTGGCGCAAGGAACTGCTCAAACTGGAACCGGAGGTTCACGAAGACCCGTTCGATCCGGAATCGAAACGGATGGCGACGGTCCACCAGCAAGCGAGTGGGTTTCGCGTGGCCGTCAAGGGTGCGCCCGAGAGCATTCTGCCGAGTTGTACTACCGTGCGCGGGCCCGATAACAGCGATGTAGTGCTCACGCCTGCAGATCGTCAGCGCTGGCTGCAGCGCGCGGAATCGCTGGGCGACCAGGGTCTGCGCACGATCGCGATTGCGGAGAAGGTCAGCGGTGCTGAGGTCGACGATTATTACGCTAGTCTCGTATTGGTCGGAATCGTTGGCATGAAAGACCCGGCACGTGCGGGCGTTGAGCTGGCGATCCGGCGCTGTCACCAGGCGGGCATCACGGTTGTCATGGTTACGGGGGATCATGCGGCGACGGCAAGGCATATTGCGATTGAGACCGGCATCGTGAATGCCTCGGATCCGGCGGATCAATTCCTCGGCGGCCCGGAAGTCGATCAGCTGTTTGCTGCAAAAGAAGAAGAAAAGCTCCTCGCCGCACGCGTGTTTTCTCGCGTTACGCCTGAACAGAAGCTCAAACTGATCGACCTCTATCAGCAGCATGACCATGTCGTCGCCATGACCGGCGACGGTGTGAACGACGCGCCCGCGCTGAAAAAGGCCGACATCGGCATTGCGATGGGCCAGCGTGGCACCGCGGTGGCAAAAGAGGCGGCCGTAATGGTGTTGCAGGACGACGAGTTCAATACGATCGTTGCCGCCGTCGCGCACGGTCGAGCGATCTTTGCCAATATCAGGAAATTCGTTGTCTACCTGATGTCGTGCAACACCAGCGAGATCCTCGTCGTCAGTCTTGCGACAGTTTCCGGCGCGCCATTGCCGCTTTTGCCATTGCAGATCCTCTTCCTGAACCTGGTTACCGATGTTTTTCCCGCGCTGGCACTGGGAGTTGGCCGAGGGTCGAGACTGTCGATGGGATGCTCGCCGCGGCCTGCGACAGAAAGCATCCTGACGCGGGCACACTGGTTGCGGATCGGCCTGTACGGCGCCGTTATGGCTGCGACGGTGCTGGCAGCTATGGCGATCTCGATCTTCTACCTGGACTTTAATTCGGGCCAGGCCGTTACCGTGGCGTTCTGCACGCTGGCGCTCGCGCAGACGTGGCACGTATTCAATATGCGTGACGAAATCGGCAAAGTCTTCGACAATGAAATCACGAGAAACTGGTGGATCTGGGCCGCGCTGTTCCTGTGCATTACATTGGTGCTCGCCGCAATCTACGTCCCGGCGCTGAGCGCCGTGCTTGAACTCACGAACCCCGGTGTTTCGGGATGGGCGCTGATTATTCCGGCAAGCCTGGTGCCACTAATTGCGGCGCCACTCGTTAGCAGGCTGGTGCGGGCTGGCCGCAAGCACTAGCTCGCAGCGTTGTGCACAGGCGTGCGAAACGGCTCGATGCAGACACCGGGAACCGCGCTCTGCTTTATTGTGTCGTTCTGACGGTGCCTTCGCGGCGTTTATCGGCAGCACCGTCAAGCTTATTCGTCCGCACGACAATGACATGCAATCCTGAATTCTCGCCTTCGCGCTCCTCTACCGTGTAGCCGCGCTGCTGCAGGTCCGAGGCGATCACGTGGCCGGCCTCGGTGGCAACTTCGACGCGAACTTTCTCACCGCGTGCCACGATGTTCGGGAAATCGACGGCATCCTGTGCAGACAAGTCCCAGTCGAGCACGCCGACAATGGTTTTCGCGACATAGGCCGGGATCGAGTTGCCGCCGGGCGAACCGGTGACCATGACGATGTCCTTCGCTTGATCGAACACCATAGTCGGCGACATCGACGATCGCGGTCGTTTGCCAGGAACAATTGCATTGGCAACCGGCCTTCCATCGGTTGGCGGCTGACGCGCGAAATCGGTCATTTCGTTGTTAAGCAGGAATCCGTGCGCCCAGCGCGCAGACCCGAAATATCCCTCAACCGTGGCGGTCATTGCTATGGCATTGCCCTCTTTATCGATAATCGAGAGATGTGAAGTTCCCGGTGTCTCGAAGGTCAGGTCTTTTCCCCACAGATTGGCTATCGGCTCGCCGCGCAGGACCTTGCCCGGATCGCCATGCCGTGGCATCTCGCCCGGAGCAAATCGTTCGCCCGCCCGGTGCTCCAGGTAGGCCGGATTCACCAGGTCCTCAAGCGGCACGGTGACCGACTTCGGGTCGCCGATATAGTGATCCCTGTCTGCGTAGGCGAGGCGCTGCGCATCAACGAACGCGGCGACCCTGTCTGCTTGTCGGCTTGTATCGTCGGCCAGGTGATCGTAGATGCCGGCAATCATGATCTGCGCCACTCCGGAGGAGGGTGGCGACGTCGTGCAGATTTCAAGGACGCGGAATCCGCCGCAGATGACCGGTCGCTCGATAACCTCGTAATTGGCGATGTCCTCGACTGTCAGCGAGCCACCGTCCGGGCCTTCCTGGGCCGCCCTGGCGATGGCCGCGGCGATCTCGCCTGTGTAGAACGCGTCGATACCCTCTGCGGTAATACGACGCAGCGTCGCCGCGTATTCCGGGTTCTTCAGCAAGTGCCCGACGGCGAGCGCTTTGCCGCCCGGGTAGAAATAGGCGGCCGTCGCCGGGTTGTCATCGAGTCGGCCGATTGGGGCGACGATTTCGAGCGACTTCGCCATGCGAGGCGACACTGCGAATCCCTGCTCAGCCAGGTTGATCGCTGGCTCGAACAACTCTGCCCACGACAGCTTTCCGTATTCATCATGCGCTCGCTTGTACAGCGCCACCGCACCAGGAACGCCAACGGCCAGGCCGCTTTGCCATGCCTGGCGGAAACTCATTACCTCACCATCGCGCACGAACATATCAACGGTTGCGCCCGCGGGCGCAGATTCGCGGCCGTCGAGGAAGCTCAAGTCACCGCCTGCTCTCTGGTAGATAAGCATGAAAGCGCCGCCGCCAAGGCCCGAGCTCTGTGGCTCAACGAGACCGAGTACGGAGTGTGCGGCGATTGCCGCATCAACCGCATGGCCGCCTTTTTCAAGCATCGTGATCGCAGCGTCCACGGCATGCGGGTTAGCCGCCGTCACCATCGCGCCCCTGTCCCAGCGAGCTTTCGGCGCGGCTGGGCTACTTGCCGCTGTGTCGCTACTATCTCTAGCAACTTCCGGGCTTGCGCATGCTGCGAGTAATATTGCCGCCAGCAACGCTACCGTAAATTTTGATTTGTTCATGCAGGCATCTTTCCTGGTCAGCGAACGGATGATCAATATACTGCATTTTGCGGCGATTCATTAATGATCGCGTTAGACTCCCTGTGGCACACGCTTTTAACTCACCTGGAAACCTGATCATGCGCATTGACGCCATCGAGATTGGCCATAAGCCCCCTGAGGACATCAACGTCATTATTGAAGTTCCGCTGGGCGGTCAGCCCATCAAGTACGAGCTGGACAAAGATGCGGGAGTGCTCGTCGTCGATCGTTTTCTGTATACACCCATGTCTTACCCCGGTAACTACGGCTTTGTGCCGCATACCCTGTCGGAGGACGGGGACCCTATCGATGTGCTTGTCATCAATACGCGTGAGCTCGTGCCTGCATGCGTCATCAACGTGCGTCCGGTCGGTGTACTCATCATGGAAGACAACGCGGGGCAGGATGAAAAGATTATTGCCGTGCCTTCGCACGCGCTGACTCAACGTTATGATCACGTGCAGGAATTTTCAGACCTGCCGGAAATCACAATGCAGCAGGTCGAGCACTTTTTCGAGCATTACAAGGATCTTGAGCCCGGTAAGTGGGTGAAGATCGGTGACTGGCACGGCGCCGCCACGGCCAAGCGTCTCATCGTCGAGGCGATCGAGCGCGCTGGTAAGTGATGGCGCTTCTTCTGCCCGCAGTTTGCTTGAAATCAGGAACCTCGAATTGTAGTTAAAAGTGTCGGAGCGGCCGGTAGTTCCTGAAGCTGGAAATTGACTTTGAACGACCGCTCTACGCCTGTGACCTCAACCGGTCGGCTGATATGAGGCTGACAGGCAGCCATTGAGCGCGCCGCAAGCGTCGCTTCCAGACCGTCTTGCCGTGACGATCAACACCGTGCAACTGATAAACGTTTTTTGCCAAATCCACACCAACTCTACTAAGCGTTCATAACGGACTCCTTCTCTTCCTGTGACTGAGATATTTCGCCTCAACGAATACACTATCCAGTCTGGCACATTGCGATACCTCAAGGTTGAGGAGGAGTCCATACCATTGCTACTGACCCAAAACGGACATTGCTACTTTTTTGGGGAGGATTGCCATTCAGAGTAATTAGAGGCGCATTGGTCGATAAAATAGAGAACACACGAGTGCGAACGGTCCGACGGGATGACGGACGCATCGGCGTATCAAACGTGAATCTTCATCAAGCTCAGTGCTCTGCGCTTAGGGCCGACTGCACTGCGGTCGGTAGTTTCGGATTGAAGATAATATGCGAAAGGTCTTCGTCTGTCTGACCATTTCGGTCGACAAACTGCTGCCAACGTGGATCCGATCGTAGCCGATTGAATTTTTCGGACTTAACAATGGCGGCAGTCTCTGGGCCGTACATCTTCACCATTTTGTCGAGCCATTCGAATGCATCATCGTTTCGTCCGACCCACGCGTAAATTGCGGCAATTTCCTCTGCTTCGTTCTGGTTGGCGTCACGAAACTCTGTGAAATCTTTCTCATACGTATCGATTCGGCCAAGATCATGCAATGCAATCAGCCGGCCGGCGTTCGCGCTGACGGACAGGTCGGTCTGACTGAAATACTGGAGCGCTTTTTCCGGTTCGGCAGCGAATAACCACGCGTAGCCTAGCCATTCATATTGCGATGCCCCTAGTGGTGGGCCCCACTCAAGCATCGTTTCGAGTCGTTCGGCGGCTTCACGAGGGCGCCCCAAACTACGAATTAGATGCTCGAGAGACATGACGCAAGGCGTACATGCCGGATCACGGCTAACTACATACTCCATCGTTGCCAGGGCTTCATCCAGGCGCCCGAGATCCTTGAACATTGTAGCCGCCATGAGGAGATTAATAATTTCGGAGTCAGTGGCGTTTGCTAACGCACGTTCGCGATGGGTAGCCGCTTTCTGAAAGTCACGCTCCCAAAAGTGCGCCATGAACGCAATCCAGCCATTCGGGTAACTGCTGTTTGGGTCCAGGTCAACCATTCGTGCGACCAACTCGCGAATTCTCGACTTAGAATCTTCAATTAGCACCGGGTCACTGGAATTCTGCGAGATTCGCAGGTATGCACGGGCAAGCTCGCTAATCGCCGGAAGGAAGTCTGGTTGATATTCAAGCATTTCCTTCAGTTTGTCTTTAGCCTCATTGGATTGATTTGGATCCTGAGACGTATGCAGGATGTAGCGCGCATGAAGATAGAGCTCATACGCATGTGGGTCAATTTCTTCAGCTCTGGGCAGGCCTTCAGCTGGGTATGCGTGTGGCTGATCTGGGATGCGGATCTGGAAAGAC
>RCNG010000266.1_pt1 | contig 22651 bp, 19 predicted proteins | sample 2041371 | NCBI WGS metagenome assembly RCNG01 (sample SAMN09708227, study PRJNA481090) | Marine sediment metagenome, whole genome shotgun sequencing project. | biome: marine sediment; feature: ocean; material: sediment; isolation source: Sewage treatment plant 1 marine sediment (STP1) ... | reverse complement strand
GCGCGCAGGAACCCAAAGCCGTCGGAAAGGCACTCCAGGACGCCCGACCCGTAGATCAGGCCGTTCTTTTCCGTTTGCGCCTGCAGGATCGCGAAGATCAGGTCCTGCTTGCGCATGCTGGCGGCGCCTTCGATGTTCAATGCCTTGGAGAAGCTCGCGAGTTCGCTGATCTTCTTCTGTTTGAGCTCTTTCAGGTTCATGTAGTCGTCTGTCTTTTCCTTTGCCATCGTTTGAAATCTTCCTCCTTGGTTGTGCTGAGCATGTTAAGTTCTGCTGCGTGGTTGCGTAAAAGAGTGGCCCCCGGACGAATTCCCCGTAACAGGAGTTGGGCAAGCGTCGAGAACGAGATCGGTCACCGCATCAGGATTTGCCAAGGGGACTGCAAGGGCATTTTATGTCTGAGAACGAATTCGATTACCAGCAATCGGTTACGAAGAAAGGAGTCCACTCACTCACTGCTCCTGCAAATGATTCGCCCTAAGAACCACTGCCAATCTGGCTCGCATGAATGGATGATTGAGGGCCTAACGAGAAACCTTCTTGGAAGTGTGTGAAGTGAGAGGGACAGAGCTTTTTATGCAGCGAGACAACTATAGTGAAAAGAGGGTGCCCTGTCAAGCCCTTTTCTTCCCTCCTTGTCTCTTTTCGGATTCGTCCTCCGGAATCTTTAGGGTCGGAGCCCGATCAGGGCGACTTGTCGGCCCGTCGGCTCTCCGTCCGCCCGCACGGAGAAGAACAGGTCCTTCCGGCAGGACGTACAAAGGGAAGAGGGGGTGATGTTGCTGTCCCGTATGCCCGCGCTTATCAATTGATGCCGATTGATACCTTCCAGATTCAATTTCCATCGACCGGACCCCTCCGGCTGAAGAAAGGGTCCGGTTTCCCGGTCTTTCTCCACAAAGGCTCGAGCCACCTCGTCCCCTACGACGTAGCAGCACGGCCCGATGGCAGGCCCGAGGGCGACGAGGATGTCGGAGGATTCGCATCCGAATTCGTCACACATCTTCAGAACGGCCTTTCCGGCAATCCCTTTCGCAGTTCCCCTCCATCCGGCATGGACCGCCCCCACAACGGAACGCCTGGGGTCGAGCAGCAGGAGGGGGACACAGTCTGCCGTCAGGATGCCGAGGTAGAGCCCTTTCTCGACCGTGACGAGCCCGTCTCCCTGCAGGGGGGCGTCCGGCCCGAAGATCGAGGGCTCGCCGCCGGAGACCTGATGAATCCGGTCCCCGTGGACCTGGGCCGCACAGAAGATCCTCTCTGCGGGGATGGAAAGGACCCTGGCGGCCCGTTTCAGGTTTTCCCGCACGTGGGCAAGTGTGTCGCCCCCCTTCGGACCCACGTTCAGGGAAGCGTAAGGAGGTGGACTGACGCCCCCGGTCCGGGTGAACAACCCGTGTGCGACCGTGGATTGTGTGCCCCACGCCGGGACGGAATAGTAGCACACGCCTTTGGCATTCGTTTCTTTCATGGGCCTGTCCGCGGGGCGAGGGAGAGGAGGATCGCTTCGAGTTCTTCCGGAAGGGGACAGGAGAACTGAAGGGAGGCCCCGCTCCGGGGATGCTCGAATCCCAGTTTCTCTGCGTGAAGGAAGAAGCGGTCCAGGCCTTCCAGGGTCTTGCGGTCCGGGTGGGCTGCCGGCAGGTGGTTGAGCCGGGTTCGTTTGCCCCCGTAGACGAGATCACCCGCGATTGGGTGCCCTCGCTCCGCCATGTGGACGCGGATCTGGTGTGTTCTTCCTGTCTGCAGGGTGAATCTCAAGAGGGTGAAGTTCTCCAATCGTCGCTCTACCCTCCAGTGGGTCACCGCATGCCTGCCTCGACGGGTTTGGCTCGACATCTTCTTGCGCTCTGTGACATGCCTTCCGATCGGCAGGTCCACGCTCCCCCCTTCGTCCGCAGGGCTGCCGTGAACGAGCCCCACATATTCCCGGAGAATGGAATGGGCCTTGAACTGCTCCGACAGGGCCAAATGGGCCTTGTCCCCCTTGGCAACCACCAGAAGCCCGGAGGTCTGCTTGTCCAGCCGGTGGACGATGCCGGGTCGGAGCGTTCCCCCGATGCCGGAGAGATCCTGACAATGGAAGAGCAGGGCATTGACCAGGGTGTCCCGTGAGTGGCCCGCGGCCGGGTGTACGACCATGCCCGCGGGCTTGTTGACGACCAGCAGGTCCTTGTCTTCGTACAGGACGTCGAGGGGGATCGGCTCCGGGGCGGTCTCGATCGGCCGAGGAGGCGGCACCTCGACGCGTATCCCCTGGAAGGGCCTCAGCCGACAGGACGCCTTTGTATGGGCGCCGTCCAACCAGACCGAACCGGTTTCGATGAGCTTCTGAATCTGATGGCGGGAGACGAATTGTCCCGTCTCCAGCAGGAACTTGTCCAGGCGCGTGCCCTGCTGGGATTCCCGGACAACCCAGTCAAAGACGGCTTCCGCGCCGTCGGCCTGTTCGATCTCCGGTTCGGCAGGATTCTCGGAGGCTTCGAGGTGGCCGAGGCCCTGCTTCTTGTCAGGAGAGGGTTCCGGTCTTCTCTTCATCGGGCTGATTGCAGGCCTCAGGGGGGCCCTGCTCAAGGATTTGACGCGCCTGCGCGGCATCGCGATCGATCTGCTCTACGAGCGCATGGGCGTCCGGGAAGGATTCTTCTTCACGAATGCGTTCTATAAATTCCATCCTCAGGAATTTCCCGTAGATATCCTGGTCGAAGTCGAAGATGTGGGCCTCGATGGAATACCGTTTGCCCGAAAAGGTGGGCTTGACACCAAGGCTGGCCACGCCGGGCCTACGCTCTTCCCCGAGAACCACCCGAACGGCGTAAACGCCGTTCGGCGGAAGAAGCTCGGCCTCGGTCGCCAGGTTCGCCGTGGGGTACCCCAGGGTCCTTCCCCTCTTGTCGCCCGTCACGACCGTTCCGGAGATGTCGTAGGGTCTGCCGAGCATGGCGTTCGATTCCCGGATGCGGCCTTCTTGAATCGACTGCCGGATGCGCGTGCTGCTGATCTCCAGGCCGTCCACTCGAATCGGTTCGATCTTCCGGACCGTGTAGCCGAAGGACTGCCCCCTCTTCTTCAGAAAATTGATGCCTCCCTCCCGGTTCTTGCCGAAACGGAAGTCTTCACCGACCAGCATCTTCTTGACGCCCAGCTTCCGGACCAGGATTTCCCGAACGAAGCGCTCCGCGTCCCAACCGGCAAACTCCTGGTTGAAGGCCAGGCAGAGGACACGGTCGATGCCGCAGCATTCCATTAGTTCGACACGGTCCTGGAGGTTCGTGATCAACCGGGGCGCACGGTCCGGGTGCAGGACTTTCAAGGGGTGGGGGAAGAAGGTGATGACGAGCGCGGTCCCGCGGTTCGCCTCCGCCTCCTGCCGGAGGATGCGGAAGATCTCCTGGTGGCCACGATGAATTCCATCAAAGTTCCCCAGCGTTACCACCGGATAGGGAAGCGACTCGCAATACTCTTTCAGATCATAATACACCTTCATAACATAAGGAAATATAAGGGGAAAGGGCTTTGTTGTCAACAGGGCAGGTCCTCATCGGGCCGTGGGCTCTCTGACAAGTCGCCCTCCTTCCTCAATCGGTTTGCAGGCATCGGAAGAAGCTCTCTCCCGAGGATTCCCATGGAACGGAAAAGGCCTCTGCCACGGTGGCCGCCACGTCGGCGAAGCTCGTTCGGACGCCAAGGGGGGACCCCTCCCTGCAATTCTTTGTGTGCACGAGGAGAGGCACGAACTCACGGGTGTGGTCGGTTCCCCTGTGGGTCGGATCACAACCGTGGTCAGCCGTCAGCATGAGGATGTCTCCCTTCCTCATGCCATCCAGCAGGTGGGGGAGGGCATCGTCCAGCGCGCGCAGGGCCTCCGCATACCCCTGGGCATTCCTCCGGTGGCCGTATTCGGTATCGAAATCGTTGAGATTGATGAATACCAGGCCTTCCGAATGTTGGTCGAGGGCCTCCTCGAGCCTCCGGATCCCCTGCGGATTGCCCGCCGCGGGAAGGGATCGGGGGATGCCCCTGCCTGCAAAGATGTTGCGGATCTTCCCGATGCCCAGAACCGGGATGTCGTGGTCGCCGAGGACGTCCAGAAGGGTTTGTGCGGGAGGGGGCAAGGCGAAGTCCTTTCGATCCGCGGTGCGATGGAAACGGCCCGGCATTCCGGTAAAGGGCCTGGCGATCACGCGGGCGATCCGGTAAGGGTCCACGATTTCCCTCGCGCCTTCGCACATCCGGTAGAGGGCTTCGAGGGTGAACCTGTCGAGATGCGCCGCAATCTGAAAGACGCTGTCCGCTGAGGTATAGACGATGGGCCTCCCGGATGCCAGATGCTCTCTCCCCAGCGCCTCGATGATCTCCGTGCCCGAGGCGGGATGCCCCCCCAGGGGCGCCCACCCTGTTCTCTCTTCGAAGGCATCCAGGATCGTCTGTGGGAGTCCCTGCGGGAAGGTGGGGAACGGTGCGGACACGATCAGCCCCATCATTTCCCAGTGGCCCGTCAGAGTGTCCTTGCCGCGAGAGGCCTCCTGCATGACGCCGAAGTGTGCTGCCGGGCTCGGCTCCCTGACCGAACCCTTTCTCTCCGCAATCCTTCCCAGCCCGAGTCGGTCCAGGCAGGGGAGAGGCAGCCCGCCGACCTTCTCCGAGCAGTGGAGAAGGCTGTTCGCACCCTCGTCCCCGTATGCCGCTGCATCGGGAAGGGCGCCGATGCCGACACCGTCCATGATGACCAGGAAAACGCGTCTCATGTCTTTGTCCTTGGGGGCATGCAAAGAAAAAGGGCTCACCCGTGGTGAGCCCTTTTGGGTAGGAAGAGTTTCCGAGCCGGTTCTTACAGAACCGCGTCCAGGATCGTACGGTCCTCGCTCTTCGCGCTCGCAGCCCTGGCCTTAACTTGCGGCAGGATCTGGGTTACGTAGAACTTCATCGAATCGAGTTTGCCTGCGTAGAATTTTGCTTCGTCGTTTTCCTCGGCAAGGGCCTTCAGGGCCTCCGCGTCGGTGGCGCCTTTCTCGCTCGAGATCTCATCCAGTCTCTTCTGTGCGATCAGGGCCTGTTCGAGCAGGAGCCAGGAGCAGACAACCTCGGAGAACGAGTTCAGGTAGGGCATGGCGCAGGAGATCGGGTAGAGCGTGTCCCCGCTCATCGACTTGGTCATGAAGTCGTTCGTCACATCTGCGAGGGCGTCCTTGGCAGCGGCGAGTTCCTCGACGTACTTGCCGAGGGTCTCGTGAGACCGGTTCTCTTCCACGAAGGCGTTCAGGTCGGCGAGGAAATTCATGTACAGCGTGCCGCCTTTCATGGCGAGCTTTCTTCCCAACAGGTCCATGGCCTGGATTCCGTTCGTTCCCTCGTAGATGGATGCGATCTTCGAGTCCCGCGCGTACTGCTCGACCGGGTACTCTTTGCAGTACCCGTAGCCTCCGAGGACCTGCATGGCCTGCACGCACACCTCGAAGCCCATGTCGGTCGAGTAGGATTTGCAGAGCGGGGTGAAGAGTTCCACGTATCCCGCCGCCTTCTCGCGTTCCGCATCGTCTTGGGTGACCTCGGCCAGGTCAGCGTAGTAGGCGGTTTTCAGAAGCAGGGCGCGTGTTGCCTCGGTGACTGATTTTCCGAACAGAAGCATCCTGCGCACGTCCGGGTGCTCGATGATCGCCACGCGAGGGGCGTTGGGGTCTTTCATGTTGCGGACATCCACGCCCTGTATCCGTTCTTTCGCGTATTGCAGGGCGTGCTTGTAGGCAGCCGCCCCGAGGGCGCTGCCCTGGAGGCCCACGTTGATCCTCGCCCCGTTCATCATGTGGAACATGTAGACGATTCCCTTGTTCTCTTCGCCCACGAGGTATCCGATGCAGTTCCCCTCGTCCCCGAAGTTCAGGGTGCAGGTCGAGGAGCCGTGGATGCCCATCTTCTCCTCGATGTTTCCGCACCGGACATCGTTCGATTCGCCCAGCGTGCCGTCCGGGTTGACCCGGACCTTGGGTACGAGGAACAGGCTGATGCCCTTGATGCCCGGAGGTGCATCCGGGGTGCGGGCAAGCACGGGGTGGATGATGTTCTCGGTCAGATCGTGATCGCCGCTGGAGATGAAGATCTTGGTCCCGGTGATCTTGTAGACATCGCCTTCCTTCACCGCCGAGGTCTTTACGTCTCCGACGGCAGAGCCCGCCTGGGGTTCGGTCAGGCACATGGTGCCCGCCCACTGGCCCGCGTACATTTTTTCCACGTAGAGGTTCTTGAGCTCGTCCGAGGCGAAGGTCTGGAACATGTGGGCAGCCCCGTGTGTGAGCGACGGGGTCATCATGAAGGCGAGACAGGCTCCGGTGAAGAACTCGCCCGTGGACATGCCCACGACCCTCGGCAGGCCCTGGCCGCCCCACTCCGGATCGCTGGAGACGCCGATCCACCCGCCCTCGCAGTACGTTTTGTAGGGCCCGCGGAACTCCTTCGGCAAGGTGACCACTCCGTTGTCGAACTTGGCGCCTACCCGGTCGGCAACCTCGTTCAACGGTGCGATCTCTTCCTTGGCCAGTTTGAGGCCCTGGTCCAGCACCATGTCGAAGAGCTCTTTGCTGAACTCACTGTACTTCTCGTATTGGCACAGTCTTTGTACGCCCAGGTGCTCGTACAGGATGAATTCTACATCACGCCGATCATCGAGGTACTCAGCCATCTTCTTCTCCCCCTTGTTCTTTCGAAGCGTTCGGAAGGTTGATGGTACAGGCAGGTATAGTACGCTTGAATATAATTCATTGGCGTACTAACAGTCAAGGGAAACCGGCGGCCATTGTTCTACTCAGTACAAAAGACAAGGGGCGGGGGTAGGCTCCGTACCCGGTTTCTGGCTATTAGCTGTTAGCCTTTAGCTGTTAGCCCACCCCGCCCCTGTATCGCGTGCATTCCGCCGGGGGGGAGTGTTTGGGAGCTAACAGCTAATAGCTAACGGCCAACAGCTTCTTTCAGACTTTTTCGAGCAGCTTCTCTTCGATGAACCGGACCTCTCGCGTCACCCTGGCGCTCGAGTCCATCTTCTTTTCCAGGCTTCGAAGGGCATTGAGAACAGAGGCGTGGCCCCGGCTGTAGAGGCGGCCGATCGACTCAAGGGACGCGTGGGTGTGTTTCCGGGTGAGGTACATCCCTATCTGGCGGGGGTAGTGCACCTCTCTTTTCCGAGACCGCGAGGCGAGCGCGTCGGGCTGGAGGCCGAAATACTTTGCTACGTGATCCCGGATCGTCTTGGGGTCGGTCGGTTTCTGTGAAACGGTCGCAGGGTCTCTGAAATAACGGGCGACCGTTTCTGAGTCGATCGGCTCGCGGGCAATCGATTGCAGCGCCATCAGACGTTTGAAAGCGCCCTCCAGGTCCCGGACATGGGAACGGACGGACCGGGCGACGATGGCGAGTGCCTCCTCGGAGACCGGGAACCCGTAGGACCGGGTAAACTGGGTCATGATCGCCAGCCTCGTTTCGTATTCAGGGGGCTCCATCGTGACCGCCAATCCGGAGAAGATGCGTGATTCGAGATTTTCGTCGAGCCCGTTTTTTCCCCGGGCGGGGAGGTTGCCCAGGAGGACCACTTGCTTCCCCCTGTTCAGGAGAACGTCCAGGGTGTGACACAGTTCGGCCTGCAAGGCAGTCTTGCCCTTGACGAATTGAATGTCGTCCAGGATCAGGACATCGCATGTGTCGCGGTATCTCGCCTTGAAAGAGGGGATATCCTTTTCCTTGATGTGCCGGATCATCTCGGCGAGAAAACTCTCAGCCGTACTCCACAAGATCCGCAGATTTTCGTTCCCCGCGAACAGTCGGTACCCGATCGCCTGTCCCAGATGTGACTTGCCCAGGCCGGTGGGGGCATGGATGAGCAGCGGGTTGTACTGGCTTTGGGCCTGGCGGGCAACCTCCTGTGCAGCCGAACAGGCAAAGCCGTTCGACCGGCCATTTACGAAGGTCGAGAAGCGGAACCGGGGATTCCAGCCTAGGAACGGCTCTTTCGGGGAAGCTGTCTCGCCCGTTCCGGTCTCGGGCTTCGGGTTTGGATTGGGGGAGGGGGAAGTTGGTTCGTCCGCTTCGTCTGTCGCTCGCGATGCATCGGAAGGCCGGTCGATCTGGAAGGTGAGTCGGAGGTCACGACCTGCCTCCTCGCTGAAGAGGTTGGAAAGGGCCTCCCCGTGTCTTCCCGACAGCCATTGCAGTGAAAAGGCATTCGGGCACTTCAGGGTCAGGTCTCCCTGTGCCCCCTCTGCAAGCACCACATCTTGCAGCCAGTACTCGAGGTGGCGCGATGTCTCCAGTGATTGGATGCGTTGCCGGACCTTCAACAGGAGCGATTTCATTGAACAACGTGCGTCAGACGCAGGCATGTCTGTCTTGTGCCTTCCCCCCGGATCGAGCCTCTCTGGACCGTATCCTCGGCCTGTTCGAGCGAACAGGAATGGATGATGAAGGAGGAAGAATAGAGGAACCCTTCCGGATGGGCAAACCCTGTTGTCGGCATTCACGGCTTCGATTGTCCACAAGTTGGAGCAGGAGTCGTTCCGGTACTGACTGAAGGGGGGTTGCGACAGTTCGCACTGAAAAAGGGCCAAGAAAAGGAGGCGCCCCTTTCGTCCGGAAAAGGATCAGAGATTCGGGAGGTTGCCGGCCTTGTGCACAGTTCCGAACAGTTTTCTTCACAGCATCGGAGATCGAGAAATCTACTGTGTTCTCAACGATGCTTCAAAATGCTCCAAAACCACAAAGTCCGATGCACAGGTTTCAAAGGCCTGCCGGTTCTGCTAAAATAGATTATAAACAAAGATCTGAGAGAAAGAAGTAACGGGCGAGAGCGTCTTGTCAACGAGAATCCGGGATCGATGTCTGAATGATCAATAAGAGCCGGCGATCTTCTATCTCAGGCGGACGGGATCTGCGTGCGGGCCAGGCCTACACAGAGTACCTCGTCATCCTGCTCTTCGGGGTTTTCATGTGCCTCGGCGTGGTCGCGGTCGATAGTTCGCTGCCGCCCGAACAGGTGAGGATCATGGACAGGCTCTACGGATACATCTTTGACTACTACGCCGGCCTGGCGAACTTCATCAATCTCCCTATCTTCTGACTGCCCGCCGGCACGTGGGGGGAGAAGACTTTGTTGCCCAAAATAGGAACTGTTTTTCCATTTCTGTCCGAGAACACGAGCTTCCCATTGTGAGCGAGGGGAAGCACGGGAAACAAGCCGAAACAGGCAGGGGGCCCCTCATTATCACCATATTAAAACAATTTTCTTCTACATTGGACAGTGTTTTCCGGTCCTGGCGGGAAGGAAAGGCCCGGGTTCGGTTTGGGCGGGATTAGTGGCATAGATATTGCTCAATCCAGTGGGAAAATCCAGAACAGAAAGGAGGTGATTCTGAATGATGAAGTTGCTTCGCAACAAGAAGGGACAGGGGATGAGTGAGTATCTCATCATCCTGGCATTGGTGGCCATTGCGACCATCGGCGCAGTGATCTTCTTTGCCGACAACGTGAGAGACCAGATCTCGAACCTGGCCATGGAGATCGCGGGAGATACGGGCGCCGTGACTCTGGACACCGCCCACCAGGCGGGAGCGCAACTCAGCGGCGATATGGCTACTTTCGTCGACTCGGACGAGTAGTAAGAAGCACAGAGTACAGCTGACAGGTTGACTTGAGAGATTTGGGGATGAGGGCGCAAGCCTTCATCCCCAAATTTTTTGTGACGTCCTGTCCCGGGTTGACTTTGACCGGACGGGGGAGAATTGGGTAGAATAATCGATGAACTGGGGAGACGATCGGAACCAAGAAAGAGCAACCTAGAGGATCGATGCGAACTGGGAATTCAAAGGGTCAGGCCCTCACGGAATTCATCATCGTCATACCGCTTCTGCTCGTGGTGATGCTGGGCGTCGTCCAGTTCAGCCTCCTCTACTTTGCCTACCAGATGGTGCACTACGCATCCTTTGCAGCCGCCCGCGCCGCCATCGTGAGGCCCTGCGCCGCCTTCCAGCCGAACGACTCCGGGGACGCGCACTTCACGCCTGCCGTCTTCACGGCGGCAACCCTTGCCACGGCGGTCGCCATGCCCCCCCAGTGCCTGGTCAGTGGAATCACTCAACTGGGGCAGAAGAATCCCTGTCTCATCAGCGACCTGGACGCCTTCCCCTTCCTGCCGCAGATTGGAGGGACGCCGGAGATGGATGGCCTCGGGTACGACGGGGTGGCCGACGGTCCGTCAGGGGAACTGGCGTTGACGAAATACATCAACGCCGCGTATCTCACCTCGGTGCAGCGAGTGGACCATTCAGGCTTGGTTGCCCGGCCCATCGTCTGGACCCCGAACCCGGACGGCCCCGGCCCGGGGATCCCGTGCGACGGGGGGGGCGTCCAGGAGCAGAACGTGCCGGCTCCGGGCGGTGACGTGACCCTGGAAGTCACTCTGGTCTACCCTCTGATCGTGCCCCTGGTCAACCGGGTCGTCTTCGGGATCTTCGTCAACTTCTCCTCCATGGCACAGGATCGCCTCAACCTGCCCCAGATATTTGGGTCGAGCCCGGACCCAGGACCGGAAGACGTGATGGTGCATCCGACACGCAGCCTCGCACCGATGGACGGACGACTTGGTCTGTTCAGCTTAATGCTGGGCCGGATCTTCCAGGAGTTCGGGTACTCCGGGGCGGCGGATGCGGGAACGATCGCGCAGGGGCTGGCAGACCTGGCATGGTTCCCCGTGCCCATCCGGGCGCGCTGCACCCTGACGACAGAAGGAGCGATGTACCCGATGGTCGGTCCCCCCACGAGCCGGGGGTGGTAGCATCGCAAGAACGGATTGAAGCGAGAGGGACATGATCCGCATCTTTACCCGCCAGATCGAAAGGCTCCACTCAGAGGAGGGCCAGGCATTGGTCTTCGTGGCCCTGATGGGTCTGGTCATCTTCCTCTTCCTGGCGATGACCCTGAACGTGGCCGAACTGGTGAACACCAAGATCAAGAACCAGAACGTCGCGGATGCAGCGGCCATTTCCGCAGCGGTCTGGCAGGCCCGGACCCTGAACCTGGTGTCGGCGGTGAACCGGAATATGCTCGAGCTTTATGGGGCCGCCATGTTTGGATGGCAGGTATGTTTAGCAGACGCACTGATCTGTGATCAACTCCTTTGCGGGGAGCTATGGGTGGACCCGCTTTTCTGCATCGTCTGTCTTCTCGTCACGGGAGTAGTCTGCGAAGCGGCCATCGCTGCCACGGGTGGGGCCGTGACCACGGCGCTGTTCCAGGACTTGATACTCAGTGGGATCAACCGGGAGGTGCTGGGTGGGGACCTGCCGCAGGTGGTGCAGGAGAACTACAGGTTCAAGCCCAACACCCAATTCGACTTAGTGGATGTGTACATGTATCCCCCCGACACAGGCGACCAGCTTGTCAAGGCCTACATACCCGGCCAACCGGAATCCGACGACTTCGTGCTCGAGCGGGTAGGGTTCTGTCCGTCCCTCGTCATGCTTGCCCGGTACGGGAACTACTGGTGGCACCAGTCCGAAGGGGATTTCGGCCTCCGCGACGCCGAATGGGCCGCTTTTGTGCCGACCATCGATACCTGGTTCAGCGAGGGCGGCATATGCCACCAGGAACTCTCCATTTTGCCCGGGGTTGAGATCGGTTTCCCCCTCGGGCTGCGCTCGCGGATGGCTGACTGGAGCCTCCAAAACGTAGATTCCGTTCTCGCCCTCACCGTTGCGATCGGCAAGGCCCAGGAGCCACCGCCCGTCCTCGGCAAGGGTTCCGGGCCTGGAGACTGCACCTGGGATGAGAACGACACGCGGTTCGCATGCCCGAACCACCGGCACTACGCCTTTGCCTCGGCCCACGCCTACAGCGAGTCGATAAGCGATTTCTACAACACGCAGATGGTCGGACTCTCCGCGGCCCATGAGATCCCCTACATCCCCTTCGAGATGGACTGGGAGGCGAGGTTGTTCCCTATCGAACCTGCTGGCTATTACGACATCAGAGATCAGATCCAGGCCGACGACTTCTTCGAGGACAGCAATATGCTCACGCGTAATGTGCTTCAATTGAACGGCATGGATTTCTTCCTCTACTGATTCGGGAGGAGACCCTTGATCAACGAACGGATACGCTCCCGCAGCAAGGGACAGGCCCTGGTGGAGATGATCGTGGTTATGCCGGTCCTGCTCCTCCTGCTCCTTGCCGCGGCGGACATGGGCAAGCTCTTCGTGATCTCGGGCAAGAGCGAGATCTCTGCACGGTACATTGCTCTCAGCCATTTCCGGGAGGCCCCCTTTGGGGATGCCTATATCGGCCAAACAGCGGGTCAGGAGATCGAAGGGCTCTTCTTCGACGACGCCCTGGACGACAGCGGTGAGGCGGATGGCCCGGACGTGACCTACCAGGAACTCGGGGACGAGGATCTGCTCTATGCGCCCAATCTGGAAGACGACTTAATGATCAACCTCTGGGACAATTACCTGAACCTTACGGACCAGCTGATCCCGATACGGGGCGCCCGCTCCACGTTTACCTATGACCTGCCCCGCTTCCCTTACGGAAGGGAGCACCCCATGGAAGAGACCCAGGTCCTTCAGGACGCGCCTTCAGAGGGCAGGCTGGCCGCGACCTACGATGCGACCGGCAACTTCGTGATGCTTGCCGACTCGTTTTCCGGGGCGCGAGGGGAAGCCCTCCGACTCGCGCTCGAGGGTGCGGGGCTGATCGTAGGAGCCGCGTCTTTTGGTGGACTCACGGCTGTTCTCGTTGCCGGGCTCTGGATCATCTTCCTGCCCTGAGCAGGAGCCGCCGCTCTTTTATCGGACCCCCAGAAAGATGTTTATTTTTCAGTGCTTCTGTAAGCTTTTTTGACTTTTTGTCGATATGTATACTAACATGAAAATGGGTAGAGATGCTGTTATAGCAATCCTCAGACTCCTCAACGAAAACAGAAAGTTGGATCCATGCGCAAGATAGACGTCCGTCCCACCCTCCCGCTGATCCTCTCGATTGCCCTGGGGACCGCGGCGGTTCTGATGGTTCGAAACTACATCACGGGCGAGAAACAGGCGATGAAGAAGGACCTCGAGCCGGTTCGGATCGTGGTGGCCCGGAGGAACATCCCGGCCAACGAACCTCTGGAGGTCGAGTGGGTGGCCGCCCGCGCCGTGCCCAAGAAGTTCGTCCACGCGAACGCCATCTACCCGGAGGAGGTCGACCTGATCATCAGCCGTGAGCTGGTCTACCCGATCCGGGCCGGGGACCCGATCCTCTGGATGGACTTCAAAGGAGGGGAACGCTACCGCGGCTTCTCAACGATGATCAAGGAGAGCGAACGGGCGATGACGGTCCGGGTGGACGAAATGTCCACGATCGCCGGCCTGATTCAGCCCGGGGACCACATCGACATGCTCGGTACGTTCAAGAGGACCTCGGATTCGAGGGATTCGAGGAACGAGCTGGAGACGACGATTACCCTGCTCCAGAACGTGGTGGTCCTCGCAACCGGGCAGATCACGTCAGCGCGGTCCGGGATGCGCAAGGACCGGAGTGCCTCCGGTATGCTCACCATCCTGGTCACCCCGGAAGAGGCGGCGCTCCTGATCCACGCACAAAGGGTCGGGAAGCTCTACAACGTGCTGCGCAACCCGGAGGATATCGAGACCTTCGAGAATCTCCCCAAGATCACCTTTGCGGACATCCTTCAGCCCAGGGTCCGGGAAGAGATCCAGACTGCCCGGGACAGCCGCATCCTCGTGATCCGGGGCGTAGAAAAGAGGCATGAAAGAGTGGAATAGGGCCGGAAACTACGGACGTTCAACAGGTAGATATGGGCAAGTGTCTATGATGATCCTCAAGAAGCGGGCAGGCTTACTGATCCATTTGTTTGTTCTCGCAGTCTTCTCTCATTCTTTCTCGACCCACTGCCTTGCCACGACCCTCGGGGGAACGGTTCGGCTCACCCTGGGACAGCAGACCGTCCTGGATGTTCCGGCCCCTCTGGAGCAGGTGGCCATTGGTGACCCGAAGGTGGTGGATGTGAAGCTCATCTCTGAGGGCCGACAGATCTTGATTACGGCGATCGGCAAGGGCTCGACCGACGTCCTGACCTGGGACATGTATGGAAAACAGTCGTCCACCGTCGTTCAGGTGATCCTGAAGGACGTCCGCCTGATCCAGAACGAGGTGCGGGGCATCCTGGGAGAGATCGAAGGGGTCGAGGTCCGCGTCGTCGGAGAGCGGATCGTGATAGACGGCGAGGTCTACACCCGGCGGGACTTCGATCGGATCAAGACCGTGGTCGGTATCTACCCGAGCGAGGTGACCCTGCTGGCCAGGATGAGCTCCTCCGTAACGCGATTGATTGCCTCGGAGATCAACCGGAGTCTTCTCAAGAACGGGTATGCGGATGTACGGGCAGAGGGGATCGGCAGTAAGATCTTCCTCGAGGGGACCGTGCTCAAGCAGGAGGATCTTGAAACGATCAATACGCTCTCCTCCGCCTACTTCGACACGTGCGTGAACCTGATCCGGGTGGGGGGTGTGTCCGAGGATCTCGTCTTGATCGATATCCACTTCGTCGAGCTGGGAAAGGAGTTGTTGGAGAAGGTCGGAGTGGATTGGGATAACTCGATGAGGTTCGAGGTCACGAGCATAGATTACACCATCGATCTCGTGAAATCGGGAGCCGACTCGGGCTCGATCAGCCTCGAGGCGGGCAGGAATTTCGGCGCCAACCTGAATTTGCTCCAGAACAACGCCATCGCCCGCGTGCTCGCACACCCGAGGCTCGTCTGCAAGAGCGGTGAAGAAGCGGAATTCGTCTCGGGCGGAGAGATCCCGATTGTCCTGATCCTGGCGGACCGCGCGGTGGTGGAGTACAAGAAGTACGGGATCATCCTCAACGTTGCCCCCCTCGCGCACCGGGACGGGCGTGTTTCCGCCAGCGTGGAAGCGGAGAACTCTTCACTGGACTTCTCCGTTACTGTTAACGGCTACCCGGGCCTGAAGACCCGAAGCGTGGACACCTACGTCACCCTGGACAGGGACAAGGTTCTCGTCCTCTCCGGGCTCGTGGACCGGCAGGAGGGCAAGACCGTGAGCAAGGTGCCCGTGATCGGGAACTTCCCCATCCTGGGAGAGCTGTTCAAGTCCAGGGACTTCGCCAACCAGGATACCGAGCTGGTGATCTTTCTCACCGCGAGCCTGATGAGCCCCGAGTCGGAGAAGAACCGGGAGATGCTGGAGAACGTGGAGCGGAGATACGATGCGGTCGGGGAGAAGATGAAGCTCGACGTGTTTGATTGAACCCAGTGCGTTTGATGCAGGGGACTGCAGCAGGGAGCCGGATTTCCCCTGCGAAAGGGATGGTCATAGAGAATGCGCCTCCACGTCAGCAACCGTGAGGACGGTTCGACATCCGAGTACGACGTCAGGAAGGCCGAGATCTTCATCGGGACCTCTTCCACGAATGACGTCGTCCTGTACCAGCCGTCCCTGTCCGGGCGCCACCTCAAGCTGAGGCTCGAGAACGGGAGCGCCGAGGTGGTCGACCTGGAGAGCCGAACCGGCACGTTCGTCAACGGGGTTCGCATCCAGGGGGGCCAGGCCCTGGAGGAGGGGGACACGGTTTCCCTGGGCAGCTACAACCTGCGTGTCCTCCCGGATTCGGCTGACCAGGAGACGTCCCCGCAGGAGCTCTACTGGGACATCCTCGAGACGGCCGAAGACCGCTACGACGAGAGCCTGGTTCCGATCAAGCAGGAGATCCACCGGAGACTGATCGCCTTCCTGGACCTCCGCAGGATGGACCTGAAGAACATCGAGGACGAGGAACTCAGGAGTACGACCAGCCGCGCCATCTGGAGCATCATGGATGCCATGGGGGACACGATCCCGGATGACATGGATCGGCAGAACCTCCATAAGGAGATGCTCGACGAGGTGCTCGGGCTCGGACCGATCGAGGACCTGATCAAGGACGAGGAAATCTCGGAGATCATGGTCAACCGAAAGGACCAGATCTTCGTCGAGATCCGCGGCAAGCTCTATATGACCAACCGCTCCTTTGCGAGCGAGGATTCTCTTCTCGGGATTATCGAGCGCATCGTGAGTCCCCTGGGCAGGCGTATCGACGAGAGCGTGCCCATGGTGGACGCGCGATTGAAGGACGGGTCCCGCGTCAACGCCATCATCCCGCCCCTTTCCCTGAAGGGCCCGGTCCTCACGATACGAAAGTTTTCGAGGGACCCCTTTACCTTTGACAAGCTGATCCAGATGGGGGCCCTCACGGAGAATGTCTTCGAGTTCATGAAGGTCGCGGTCAACAGCCGCAGGAACATCGTGATCTCGGGAGGGACGTCGAGCGGCAAGACCACCATGCTGAACGTGCTCTGCGGCCTGCTGCCGAAGTCGGAGCGTATCGTGACGATCGAAGACTCGGCAGAGCTGCAGCTTCCCCAGGAGCATCTCATCTCCCTGGAAGCCAGGCCTCCGAACATACAGGGGAAGGGAGAAATAACGATTCGCGACCTGGTCAAGAATTCCCTGCGGATGCGGCCGGACCGGATCGTCGTAGGTGAGGTTCGTGGCGGGGAGGCCCTGGACATGCTGCAGGCCATGAACACGGGCCACGACGGCTCGCTCACCACGGGCCACGCGAACGCCCCGTACGACTTCCTGAGAAGGTTGGAGACCATGGTGCTCATGGCCGGAATGGATCTGCCGATCCGTGCGATTCGGGAGCAGATCGCATCGGCCGTCCACATTATCCTGCAGCTGATGCGGTTCAACGATGGATCGCGGCGCGTGGTGAAGGTGTCCGAGATGGTGGGCCTGGACTCGGACGGCAGCTACCAGCTTCTGGACGTGTTCCAGTTCAAACAGGAGGGCGTGGGGGAAGGGGGAAAGGTGCAAGGCAGGGTCGTGCCAACCGGTGCGATCCCGAATTGCTTCAAGGAGCTCCAGGACAGCAAGATCCCGGTGAACATGGAGATATTCGAGGTCGAGTCCTGAGGCAGGAGGAATTGAGGGCGGCATGCCAAAGATCGTTTATGTGACCCTGATCTACATCATCACCTTCCTGACGATTGCGATCGTGGCGAACTTTGCGGCGGGTGCGGGCAGGGCCCTGTTTCGATACTACCAGAGTCGGTATCTGCAGAGCGTGAGCAGGACCCTGGAAACCATGTTCATCTTCTTGAACCCCAGGCGCATCCTGAACGTGAGCATCCTGATCATGTGCCTGGTCTTCATGTTCACCCTGACGATTACGCGGCTCAACATTGTCCTGTCGGTGATCATGGCCCTTGTGGGTCTGCTCGTGCCGAGAATCCTGCTCAGCTACTACGTGCGAAAGCGGAGGCGGACCTTCGAGCTGCAGTTCGTGCAGGGGCTGGACTTCCTGTCGAGTTCGATGAAGGCGGGCCTCTCCTACGTGCAGGCCCTGGAGAGCCTCGTAGAGAACTCGACGCCCCCGCTCTCTCAGGAGTTCGATCTTCTGCTCCGGGAGTATCGGATCGGCATTCCCCTGAACGAGGCCCTGCAGAATCTCGCCCGCCGCGTCGAGAGCGAGGAGCTGAATTTGATGGTCTTTTCGACCATTATCACGCGGGAGTTGGGAGGGGATATCTCGGAGATCTTTGATCACCTGGCGGACGTGATCCGATCCCGGCATCGGGTCATGGAGAGGGTAGACACCCTGACCGCGCAAGGAAGGCTCCAGGCGATGGTCTGTGGGGCCATTCCCTTTATTTTGTACGGGATCCTCTTCCTGTGGCAGCCTGAGGGCATGGAGCCTCTGTTCAACAGCAATGTGGGACGGGTCGCCATCTACGCGGTCGTCCTGTTTCAGGTGATGGTGATTCTGATCGTCCGGCATATCGTTGGCATCAGGATTTAGCGTATCGTTGCGGAGCGGTTTGCTCCGGGAGGTTTCGGGTGTCTTGGTATCCGATTTTCTTCTACATGCTCAGCTTCAGCGCGGCCTGCCTGTTTGGCTACGGTGCCCACCGGGTGATCAAGGACATCCAGCAGGTGCCCCTCGAAGACGAGGGCTGGTTCGGGGGCATGGCGGACTCCTCCATCCGCGGGAACCCCCTGTTCCGGGTCATGATGTTCGTGGTCCAGCTCCTGGCCCGCATCAACGTGACCTGGAATCTCGGCGCTTACGAAATTATGATCAAGAAGAAGCTGGATGCGGCCGGCCGGCCCTGGGACCTCAAGCCGGCCGAGTACCTGGGCATCAAAGAGGCGAGCGCCATCCTGTTCGGCCTGCTCACCTTCGGGCTCTACCTCCTCGCCCCCGGGTTCTCCCCTGCGTTGATCCTCCTGGTCGGGGTGCTCGGTTTTCTCCTCCCCAATGCCTTTGTGAACAGGCAGATCAAAGAGCGACATCTCTCGATCCTGCAGGACCTTCCGTTTTGTTGCGATCTGCTGACCTTGGCCGTGGAAGCGGGACTGGACTTCGGCGGCGCCCTGGAGCGGGTCGTGGTGAACGGGCCGCCGGGACCGCTGCGGGACGAGTTTCACATGGTCGTGCAGGAGACGAAGATCGGCAAGACCCGGAAGGAGGCCTTTACGGATTTTTCCGACAGAGTCCAGATGCAGGAGATATCCAACTTCGTGGGGTCGATCATTCAAGCGGATCGGATGGGTACGGGCTTTGCGGCGGTTCTGCGAATCCAGTCCGGACAGATCCGAAGCAGCCGGTTCGAAAGAGCCGAGAAGGCGGCGCAGAAGGTCCCGATAAAGATCCTTTTCCCGATCATCATCGCGAATCTTCTTTCCATCGGGATCATCCTCGTGGTTCCGTTGTTGAGCGTGATCAGTGACATCGGGCTTTGACGCGAACACGCACATGGGCCTCAAGATTCGAAACCTTACGAAGAACACCATGCTTTGCGAAAAGGCTTCGGTCGCAGACAGCTTCTGGAAACGGGCGAAGGGCTTGATGTTCCAGAAGGGCTGGGAGGATTTCGACGGACTCGTGCTGTCTCCCTGCAGGTCGATCCACACCTTCGGGATGCGGATGGAGATCGACGTCTGCTTCCTCGATTCTGAGCATACCATCATGAAGAGCCTCGACGCTCTGGGGCCCTGGAGGTCTGCTCAGGGGGGGCGGCGCAGCCATGCGACACTCGAGCTGCCGGCAGGAACCCTGGCGCGGACAGGAACCGGGACAGGGGATCGTCTGGTCCTGGAGCGGGATGAGCATGGACACACTCCGACCGGATCGAATGAGGGTAGACCATGTTGACCACGGTTCAATTTGCGATCGTGCAAGGGCCTGATGAAGGGACTCGTTACGAGTTTCGCCAGCAAGAGATCGGCGTTGGAAGCGCGTTCTCCAACGATCTCATCTTGAGCCATCCCGACATTGCTCCTCACCATTTTCGGATCGTGGAAGACAAGGAGGATATCTTCCTCGAAGACCTCGGGAGTGGAAGCGGCATCAAGTTGAACGGCTTGTTCGTCTCCCGAGGGCCCCTGCACAATGGGGACGAGTTGCAGACCGGGCCTTACGTGTTCCACCTCTCCCTCCTGCGAGAGGAGATCACGGATGAGTTCATCCAGGGCCTTCAGGTTCTGGAGGGATCCGGGGGGAAACCCTCTGCCATGAAGCGACCTCCCGTGCTCGCGCTGTTGAGCGTCCTGCTCGTGGTCCTCATCTACTCAGGGGTCCGGCTTTCGATGACCGAGAGGGAGGGGGAGGACCTGTCGAACGCGGGGGCCTTGCCCCTGCCCGTACACGAGATTATCGGCCACAAGGTCGGTGGAAAGAACTATGTGGACAAGGCGGAGTTCACCTTCTTTGCACAGAAGCCGAAGTACCGGCTTCGATACCAGCCTGGATACATCCGCTACCTGCGGCAGGTGGGGATCTATTTGAACGACGAAAAACTGGCCGATGTTCCTCTCACGATCGACCGCTGGGCGGACGAGTTGGTCTCGGTCGATATCCCACAGACCACCCTGAAGATGGGGGAAGTCAACACCATACGTTTCGACAACCGCAGGAATCCGCCGGAGAAGACGCAGTGGGGGGTTCGGGAAATTTCCATCCACGAAGTGCCCATCCCGAAATGTGACGTGGAAGTGGCGCAGAAATACCTTCGCCTCTCGAATGAAAAGTATGAGGAAAGACGGATCAATGATCCGAATCTGTATGCTGCTATCCAGTACCTGAAGGAGGGTCTCGAGTATGTCATCGCCTGCGAAGATGCTCAGGTGCGAGAAGTTCTCCTCGAGACGGTGGATCGATACGAAGAGGAGTTGCAGGGGAAGTACGAGGATTTCTTGTTCAATACGAAGAAATTCCTGAAGCTGAAGGATCTGGAGGCGGCCAGGATGGAGCTGCAGAACATCATCAGCCACGTGCCTGACGAGTCGGATCGAAGACACCGGGCGGCGAGAGATCTTCTGGAGAAGATCGAAAAGAGATGAGCGAAACGCACCGAGCTGTCAGGGTGCGGGGGTTGCGATGCAGGAAGAGGACAAACAAGAAGGCATTGGAAAGGCTCTGTTGTTCCAACTGCGGGGAGAGCAACCGGGGGTGGCCCACCCGCTGCCGCGGGATATCTTCCTGATCGGTTCGGACGAGGGCAACGATCTCGTCCTGAAGGGTCGGGACGTACAGCCTCAGCAGTTGGAGATCAGCTTTGCCGAGGATCGGTTCGTTTTGAAGAGCCTCTCGAGCGAAGGGTCCGTGTTCCTGAACGGTGAGCCCTTTGAGGAGTCCACGCTGCAAAAGGGAGACATCCTCACCGTCGGGGAATCGATGTTCCGGTATGTGGACCCGGGCGAGACGTTGAGCCAGGAGGATCTCTGGCGCCCCGTGGGCGGCAAGCAGGGCGTGGCGGCCGGCAAGAAGTCACCCCTTCGCCGAGTCTCCTTTCTGATGGTGCTGGCCTTCTTCGCTGTAGGCGCGGTTTTGCTCATCCTGATCACCCAGGGGAAACAGGAGGACAAGACCGAGCCGGGGGCGTCCGGCAAGCTCACCGACATGGCGACGCCGGTCGATCGGGAGGAGCTCAAGGTTCAGTACGAGAACGGAAAGGACCTGCTCGCTGCCCGACGCTGGGACGAAGCGATCCTCGTCTTCGAGGGGATCCGCAAACAGATGCCGAACTTCATGGATGCGGAGAATCTCTACCAGGAGGCCCTGTGGGAGAGTGACTATGTGGACATCCTGAACCAGGGAAAGGGCCTGGTCCTGGAGAACGAACTGGTCGACGCGCAGGAACAGATGGAGAAGGTTCCCAAGAAGAGCGTCTACTACCGGGAGGCCGAACGCCTCACCCGGGAGATCGAGGATATGGTATTGGAGCAGCGGCTCCAGGCGGCGACGGCGGCCCTGGCGAAGCAGGACTGGTCTTTCGCGAAGCGAGAGGCGGAAGCGATCCTTGCCAAGTATCCGAACAACAAGGATGCCCGCCGCATCGTCCTGGAGGCGAGGTTTCTGCAAAGGCAGGTATCGGACAACGCGTCGGGCGTGCATACGGCCTGGTCCCCCCGGCGTCCCGCTGCGCCGGTGCCGGCCGCTCCGGGCAGGCCATCGGAAGCGAGCCAACCAGGAAGGACACCGAGCACCCCTCCGCCGGCGTCCTCGAAGCCGGTGCGTTCCGGCCCCAGGAAGGGGACACCAAGCTGGTACATTCAGAATGCGATCGCCCAGTACCGCCAGGGCGAGACAGAGAAGTCCCTCGCCTCACTGGAGACGGTCTCGAACGGGTCGGGAGGCGACAAGGCGAGGGCGCTCATCGAAGACATGCAGTCTGCCACGACCGACTTCAATCAGGCGAGAACCCTTCAGCATGAGGGACGTTTCGCAGAGGCACTGGAAGTCTGGGATCGATTCCTCGAAAAAGACCGGAACATTGTCGGCGATCGGGGCGGTACCTATTTCCTTCAGGCTTCCGTGTCCCTTGCGAAGATCTATTACGACAGGGGCCGGAAGGAATTCGACCGGGGAAACCCGATCGGGGCGGCCCTGTTTTGGAAGATGGGAAAGAAGATCAACCCGAAGGACAAGGATCTGCGACGAGGATTCGGTCAACTCGACGAGGTGGGGCGGAAGATCTACCTTGAAGGATATTCCCTTCAGGAGATCAACATCGAAGAGGCGATCGAGAAGTGGCGCGAAGTCGTGATGATCCTCCTCCCTGACCATCCCTATTATCAGAAGGCGAAGCAGCGTATAGACCGGTACGCTGAACGACCCTGATGGGCCACCCTGGACGTGCCTATATGTTCCGGGCGCGCTGCGCCGTATGATGGTGTCCTGGGTTCCCTCTCCTATTCATTTGGGCTCCGTCTCCCTCTCCCCCGAAGTCGCCCGGCATAAATCTCCGAGGGAACCCAGTACACCACCCTACAACAGGCGCTGCTTCTGGAACATTGCGACGGTTGCCTGTCGGCCCATTAGCGCCGTCCCTGGGCTAGCAGAATGCCCCACCCCCCGCCGTCTGCTGCTGATATCCTTGCCTTTCGTGCTCGTGCACAAAAGCACTAGCGAAGTGAGTTGGGAATTTCGCTATGTTTCCCTTGCCGAGTTCGAGTTGTTCGGTGCTGTCCGCGGTTCCGTCGGAGATTTGTGCAGGGCGACTTTGTAGGGGGAGGGAGAGACGGAGCCCAAGCAAATCGGAGA